>ERZ773359.71-NODE-71-length-117632-cov-7.079871_pt1 | contig 117632 bp, 89 predicted proteins | sample MGYA00374955_ERZ773359 | MGnify/ENA primary metagenome ERZ773359 (study PRJEB29098, sample SAMN04486028) | biogas fermenter metagenome | study: EMG produced TPA metagenomics assembly of the Biogas fermentation microbial communities from Germany - Plant 4 DNA1... | reverse complement strand
AGATGGTTTCGGCGCACCCGAACTGGTTGATCTTGCCGGTGCCGATGCTTTGAACGATGTCTTTTTCTCAAGCCATTTCTCATCTCTTGATAAAGATCCTTCAGTTATAGGATTTATTGAGAGCTTTAAAGCAAAATACGGCAAAGAACCTGACCAATTCGCAGCCCTTGGCTATGACCTTGCCATGTTCGTGGCAGACGGTATCAAACGTGCCGGAAGCACCGATACTGCAGCCATTAAAGATGCACTGGCTGCTACGAAAGACTTTAAGGGCGTAACCGGTACCTTCAGCATGGATGAAAATCATGACCCTGTTAAAGCCGTTGTGGTCGTTGAAATTCAAAACGGAGAGTATGTCAGAAGCGAAAGGGTTGCCCAATAGTATTAATTTATAGTAAAATTAAAAAGCAGGAGACATTTTTTAGCTTGTTATAAGTGGGGTCAGTTATGCCCCCACTTATACATATTTTTTAACAGCTAAAACAAGACAGTCGGAATGGTTTGATTAATGGGAATACTGACTTGTTAAAGGAAGGGGAAACAATTGGAACAGCTACTTCAGCAAATTATTAACGGGATATCCCTCGGAAGCATTTATGCCCTGATTGCTCTTGGTTACACCATGGTATATGGTATTATTAAGCTGATTAACTTTGCCCATAGTGACATATATATGTTGGGAGCTTTTATAGGCTATTTTTCCATGACAACGCTTAAACTCGGTTTCATACCTTCACTGTTGTTAGCCATGGTTTTTTGTACCATTACCGGCGTTGTCATAGAAAAAGTGGCCTATAAACCTTTGAGACATGCCACAAGAATTGCGGTATTGATCACCGCGATAGGTGTGTCTCTCTTTATTGAGTACACAACAATGGCTATTGCCGGAGCAAATGTGAGATCCTATCCCCCATTGACCGGAATTCTTACAAAGTCATTTATGCTTGGGAATATAAACATTTCCATGCAGCAGATTATTATACTCGGAATTACAATAATCCTTATGATTTTGCTTCAGTTTATCGTAAAGAAAACAAGAATAGGCAAAGCAATGCGGGCAGTATCTCTTGACAGTGATGCCGCCGAGTTGATGGGCATAAATGTTAATACAACCATCTCCTTCACCTTCGCTTTAGGTTCAGCCTTAGCCGGTGCTGCGGGTATTTTGGTTGGAATATATTATAATTCAATAAACCCGCTTATGGGCATGCTGCCGGGCATCAAAGCTTTCGTCGCCGCTGTTTTCGGCGGTATAGGAATAATCCCCGGTGCTATGATTGGCGGTTATTTTATCGGTATTGTAGAAGTCCTGGTGTCAGGATACAGCAATTCATTATACAGAGATGGTGTTGTGTTCGCTATCCTGATACTTGTTTTGATTATAAAGCCCACCGGATTATTAGGCAAAAATTCAAGAGAGAAGGTGTAATTTAAGTTGAAAAAATTATTTAATATCAATTGGATAAAAACGCTTGTTTCGCTTATATTAACCTTCGTTATTATTCAGTTGCTGATATCGTTCAATATTATTAACAGTTACCTGCAATCCACCCTGGCAGCCATTTGTATCAATATAATCCTGGCAGTAAGCCTTAACCTTATAACCGGTTTTACCGGCCAATTTTCGCTGGGGCATGCCGGATTTATGTCAATTGGTGCATATGTGTGTGCCTTAATTACTTTGAGAGTACAAACCATTCCGGGCTTTATTTTAGGTGTACTGGCCGGCGCTGTTACCGCAGCGATCATTGGGGTTATCGTAGGCTTGCCTACCCTCCGCTTAAGAGGTGATTACCTTGCAATAGCCACTCTGGGTATGGCAGAGATAATACGTATCATTTTTCTTAATATGGACAGTATTACAAACGGAGCAGCCGGTTTGTCAGATATTCCGCAGATTACGAACTGGGCTTGGCTGTTTTTCTACACCGCAGGTACTATCATTATTATTTCAAACTTTATAAAATCATCTCACGGCAGGGCATGTATCTCCATCCGGGAGGATGAAATAGCGGCTGAAGCAATGGGTGTCAATTCAACCAGGTACAAGGTTACAGCCTTTACCATCGGCGCATTCTTTGCCGGAATCGCAGGAGCGTTATATGCCTCCACTTTCAATTTTATCGATCCGAAAATCTTTGGTTTTTCTAAATCCATTGATATTCTTGTAATCGTAGTTTTAGGCGGATTAGGCAGTATATCGGGCTCCATTATAGCCGCGGTTTTACTTGGGATTATTACTACATATTTGCAGGCATTTGCAAATATCCAGATGATACTATACTCTCTTACGCTGATAATTATAATGATATTCAGGCCGCAGGGCTTAATGGGCTCAAAAGAACTGTCCCTTTCAATCTTCAGTAAGCTTGGTGATCGTTTTAAACCAAAGAAAGGGAGGGTTTAGGATATGTCAATTTTAAGCGTGAAAAAGCTCACAAAATCATTTGGGGGTTTAACTGCTGTTTCAAATGTCAACATGGAAATAAACGAGGGTGAATTAGTAGGTTTGATCGGCCCCAACGGCGCAGGGAAAACAACGTTGTTCAATTTGCTGACCGGATTTTATGTGCCCACATCAGGTACCATCACCCTCAATGTAAACGGAACAAGCAAGTCATTAGGAGGATTAAGGCCTTATATCATCTGCAAAAACGGTGTGGCCAGAACTTTCCAGAATATACGGCTGTTTAAGGATTTGACCGTACTTGACAATGTTCGCATCGCAATGCATAAAAACATTAAATACAGCTTGATTTCAAGCTTCCTGCATCTGCCTTCTTACAAAAAGGAGGAAGATGAACTTATCAGGAAAAGTATGGAATTGCTCGAAATCCTCAAGCTTGACCATAAAAAAGATGAGCTTGCGAAAAATCTTCCCTACGGTGAACAGCGACATCTGGAAATAGCCCGTGCTCTTGCTACTAACCCCTCCCTCCTGTTGCTGGATGAGCCTGCCGCGGGAATGAATCCGGCAGAGACAGCTCAATTGACCGAGTTGATCAGTTGGATCAGAGAAAAGTTTAATTTGACCATACTTCTTATAGAACATGATATGTCGCTTGTTATGGGAATTTGTGAGCGTATCTATGTTCTGGATTACGGGATGGTAATCGCATGCGGCACTCCTGATGAAATAAAGACAAATGAACGCGTTATTAAGGCTTATCTGGGGGAGGCTTTGAACAATGCTTGAAATTAAGGATCTAAACGTACATTTTGGTGTAATCCATGCTCTGAAAGGGATTTCCCTCACTGTAAACGTGGGCGAAATCGTTACCCTTATAGGCGCAAACGGCGCGGGAAAGACTACCACATTACGTACTATCTCCGGGCTGAAAAAGCCGACAAGCGGCACTATTCTGCTTGAAGGAAAGGACATTACCCACACAAGTGCGCAGGAAAGAGTAATGATGGGCATATCTCAGGCTCCTGAAGGCCGTCGGGTATTTTCGGAAATGACTGTTTTGGAAAACTTGGAATTAGGAGCATACCTCCGTCGCGATAAAAAAGAAATTGCAAAGGACCTGGAAACTGTTTACCACCACTTTCCCATACTGGCTGACCGTAAAAAGCAAATTGCCGGCACATTGTCGGGCGGTGAGCAGCAAATGCTTGCCATAGGCCGCGCAATGATGAGCCGTCCCAGAATATTGCTTCTTGATGAACCGTCTATGGGACTCGCTCCATTGTTTGTACAGGAAATATTTAATATAATTAGAGATATAAACAAGGCTGGAACGACTATACTTTTAGTGGAGCAAAATGCCAGTATGGCTTTGCAAATAGCAGATCGTGCATATGTAATGGAAACAGGTTCCATAGTTCTTTCCGGTACAGGATCCGAACTTATGCAAAGTGACGATATTAAAAAAGCGTATTTAGGAGGTTAGCATTATGTTTGTAAGGAATAAGATGACTTCTAATCCTTTCACTATCTCTGCGGACCAGACTATTCCGGACGCTCATGAAATTATGACTCAGCACGGTGTAAAGCGTTTGCCTGTCATGAAGAACGGCAAACTTGTCGGAGTAGTATCAAGGGAGGATATTGCCCAGGCTTCCCCTTCCAAGGCAACTTCTTTCAGCATGGGTGAAATCACTTACTTGCTTTCCAAAACAAAAATCAGTCAGATAATGAATAAGAACCCTATCACGATATCTTCTGATGCACTTTTGGAAGAAGCTGCAATATTAATGAGAGACAACGATGTCAGTTTCCTGCCTGTGGTGGATGATGGCAAACTGGTTGGAATTATTACCGAAAGCAATATATTTGATGCGTTTATAGATTTACTGGCTTTCCGTGAGCCCGGCACAAGGCTTACAGTTGAAGTATATGACAAACCCGGAGTTATGGCAAATTTAACGGGCATTATCGGAGAATTCGGAGCAAATATAACCCACGTTGCAGTATATCGCGGAACCGGCGGTAAAAGTTCCATTGTTTTAGGAATAAATTCCCTTAATACTGCCGAAATAGAAAAATCCATTGAAGAGCATGGTTATAAGATCCTTTACAAATTGCAGAATAAGTGATATTGAATAAAAATACCATAATAAAACGTATAAAGTTCCGGAAAAGCCTCAAAGCCATTCCGGAACTTTATTTTTTTATACTTATCTGTTCAAAACGATCCGGTACCCCGGAAAATCAAGAGGGAAATTTAAAATATAAACTACATCTGTTCATCCAGGGCTGCTGTTATAACAGATCCAATATAAATTCAAGTGAAAACCGCATTTCTTCTCCCGGACCAAGACTTGGACATTTCCCGTTTTTGCCGGCAGTTGTGATACTGTCATAAAAACCGTTTGATGGCTCAAGGGCGCAGTTCATATCCCCGCGGTAACCCCCTGTAGTTATCCAAAAACCCAGATATGGCAGTTTTTGGGGATCATATTCTATTACAGCCTTTATCCCTTCAGATGGGTATATATATCCGCATCTGCCTTCCCGGGACGGCTCGCAGCAGTAGTATTTAAGCGCTGTATTGCTGTCGGCATCCGGCACTCCGGTAAAGTCATATTCCCTGTCCCCGTCAATATAATCTTTAGGGAAACGGTAGACTGTCCCGGCATGGCCTAATATATCAGAATCAAAAACATTAATTACACTATTGGTGCCTCTTGGGAAAATCAATCTCATATCCTTCTCATATCTCACCAGGCAATGGCATGTCCAGAAGCAGGGAAACTCAATATTTCCTTCATTCCTTATTGTATAATCCACTCTCAGGATCTTCCCCGATAAAGTAAAGAACTTTTCGTATTTATAATGGAAGTATGGACTGTGGTACGAAAGAAGGATGCCCCCCTGCTTTTCCTGCCATTCAAAGCTCGCAGTCCATATTTCCCCATGATCAAAATAATTGACGTAATTATCGCCGATTTTGACTGTTTCAGCATCGATATTTGGGAATGCATCATCGAATCCGCAGGCCTCAAAGGTACTGAAATCATTTCCGGGCTTTGCCTTCCTGAATTCCCCGGCCGGATTCTGGAACAGCAACTCAAAATCCTTTTTCTTATGGTAAAGGGAAACGATCTTACCTCCAAAGTCAGGCAGGCATACTGCACGGATAGTATCGTTTTCCAGAGCTATTGCGTCGACGTTCATGAATTTTTCATGTTTTATCATAGCATCATTTCCAAATAGTTTTTGTGGATTATAATACCCTGGTGGTTAGGATCCATTTCAGATGCATCGTTTAATATCTTTTTCGCATTCTCCGGATCTCCCTTCCCAATAAGGCCTAATGCCGACATGAACAGGCAATGTATCCGGTTCTTTTTGTTCAGATCATCATCAAAGATCAGCAAGTCGGGTAATGAAACTGCAAAGTAATCGATCCTGACTTCATCGTTCATATGTTTTTCAGCATAGTTGATCAACTTATCAAAGCAGCGTCTTGCCTCTTCATCCTTACCCAGCTTCTTAAACGCCAGTCCCTGGTAGAAAATCATTTCCGGTGGCTGATCATTATAGTACATCATTCCTGCGGGCTCGTCGTCACCTATAGATGCTTTTTCAAACGATTTGCGGGCTTTTTCGTATTCTCCCAGTCCTTCATAGGCGACACCCATCCAATAATATGTATCGTTTTCCTTGGCTATAATAAGCTTTCCCTCACCCAAGTTTTCCGGATACACCGTAGCTCTTTCAAGCAATTCCAATGCATCTTTATATTGCTTGCTGAGTATCTTCTTTTTTGCGATCTCGGTCAGTGCGCATATATATTGATATGACACCTTACCTTCGCCGCCTTCCCAGGGATGGAAATGGCGGCCGTTTATCAGTTCAAGAGCTTCCTCGTGTCTTCCTGATATGTTCTTTATTGCAATATACTCACAGAACAGATCGTCTCGTTTAACCGTAGTTTCCATATTCTCTTCAAGAAGCTTTTGCCTGATCTCAGGACCAATCCCCAATTTCTTGTAAAGCTGGTTCAGTTCCATTAGGACGCGCGCGTCACTCTTGTCCAGTTCGAATGCTTTTTCCATTTCTCTCCTGGCTTTTTCGGCATCTCCCAGCTTGTTGAAATATGCAAGGGCAAGGTTCCGGTGGGCTGTCGGGAACTGAGGATCGATGTCCCTGCTCTTCTCCCATGCCGAAATCGCATCGCTGTACTGCCGCTTGTCATACCACAAGTTGCCAAGATAGTACCAGCCTTTCGCGTCTTCCGGTTCTCTGTCCAGCGAGGATCTCAATACGATTATATCCTCGCAGCGGTGAGGGAAGCAGTATGAGCTGTCGGCCTTCGATGCCAGCTGACGGTATCTTGAGGCTTCTTTTTCCGAACCTTTGCATTGACTGTAATGGGCAAGATAGTAATAGACCATAGGATAAATACTGTATGGTGTTCTGTCTTCACAATAAATCTTGAGGATATCTATGGCTTCGTCATACAGTCCGGCATCTGCATATTCTATTGCAAGTTCGATCACCCAGTTTGGGTTATCCTTAATTCGCTTGTTAATAGAGTATTTCTCTCTGTTTTCTGTGTCCAAAAGTGTAAGCTCATAACTGGCGGCAAAGTCCATAGGATCGATGGACAGCGTCTCCTTTGCGAAATCAATCGCTTCTTTTTTCCGTCCTGTCATCCGCAAAAGTGCGGTCTTGAGCATACGGGCTTTCATATTGTGGAGATTGCGTATCAGGGATTGCTCAATATGCTCTGATGCAGTGTCCAAATCACCTTTTTCAGTACATATGCATGCCAAGTGATAATAAGATTTTTCTTTTTGTGCATCATTCCATGTGGCTTTATAAAAGCTGTCATAGGCTTGTTCATTTTTGCCCATGAGCCTTTGACATACACCCAAATTGTAGTAAGGCTCGCCATCATATGGGTTTGGATTTGATCTGGTCAATTTCTTTATAGCATTCTTAAAGTACTGTTCCGCCTCTTCGAATTTGCCCCGTCTGAGCAAAAGGAGGCCGTATGCGTTATTGATCCGTGCATCGGTAGGATCTCTCCTAAGCCCTTCCAGGTAATAATCATCGGGTAAATATGTCGCATGGCGATATTGCTCCAGGTGCAATCCATAAAGATAAAGATCTTCATTGGTTTCTACATCCTGCGGCAATGGAACTGCCTGTGCAGGGTCCGGAATCATATCCTCTTCATTCTTTTCAGGCCGGTAAGATATGATCATCCTTCCGGAGCTGTCATATAATTTCAGCTCCAAGTCATAGTAGCCCTGAACGCTTATTTCTGTTTCATAAACATTTACAGGAGACAGGGATACGATTTCGGAAAAAATCTCTTTTCCATTTTCGAACAGAACTACCCTGGCATTATTATATATATCTGTTGTATATACTGATACTTTTGCCTTCCTATTCCCGAAAGAAAGGTTCAAAGCCGCTTCTTTATTGGCATTTTTCACCTCTCCGATTTTTTTATACGGCATAAAATATTGTGTAAAGGTTTTCTCTTCATACGGCATGAGCCAGGAAAAATCAGGCTGGTTATCGGTATAGCAACCTGTCATCAGCTCAATATACGGCCCGTCTTCGTCGGTCAAATTCCGTTCCCACGCTTTTCCGAAATCACCGCAGCCCCATGTCCATTGCTTCTTTCCCGGTGATATATGATGATCTGCAACATGCAGGAGACCTGCATCCTTTCCGAAATCATAGCCGCCGATAAAATCATATTTCGATCTGTATGCCATGTAAGATGTCGGGACCGGAATGTTTTTATACCAGGATATATCCACACCTGCAGAATAATCATATTTATAATATATACCCGTTGCTATCGGGAACTTTGAAACATCCCTCTTTCCGTGATCCATTACCGCTGTGACATCGGGAGGGAAAACAGATTTCGTATTATCGTTTGCCGCTACAGCCGGATTTGCCCACCACAGGAAGGTCTGGGGCAATGAAGTCCTGTTGTAAAGCCGGACATCGATCTTAATATAAGCTTTATCGGGAAACAGCGTTATGGTAGCCATTCCCTTTGTCCTGAACATATTTTCTATTTCACTTAAGATCGCACTGCAACTCCCATCAGGATTTTCAACGATTGAATAATCCACAGGGTCAAAAGTACTCGGCCTGTGATGCTGCGGCCAGTTGAACTCTATACCGCCTGCAATCCATGGCCCTGCCAACCCAACCAAAGCCGGCTTTATGACCTGGTTATAATATATAAAATCATAACCGTTCGTTTTATCATATGCCCGTTGGATCCTTCCTCCCAGTTCGGGGAGTATCATAACGAATAAATACTTGTTTTCGAGGCATATTGCTTTGTATGTCCTGTTCTCCGGCTTATCATATATTTTATCTATAATGTGGTGGGGGTATACTTTCCCCGAACTGCCCTGGTAGACCCTTTTTTCAAGAAACATTGGATTTTTGTCAGGTTTGCCTACCGGGTAAGTTGGGATTATTATATCCTCACACCATACCTTGACTCCTTCATTAATATATTTAAGCTGTTTGCATTCCATTGTTTTACTCCTTTTTAGTAATCGTTAAGCATTTATCCGCCAATAAGGTTCTTTATTTCTTCAGCACATCTGTTTATTTCATATTCAATAACTTTACGTCCGATTTGGGCATCAGCATCACGCGGATCGTGTATTACGGTAAAATCTTGATTGCCCCCAAAATTAAAGGTTTCACTGTCTACGATAGCATAGTCCGTATTCTTTAATTTTTGAGGCTTTTTGGGAAGTTGCCCCAAATCGACTCCTTCCGGCTTAAGCGCCAGCATTACCGATGTTTCCAGAAGTCCCGCATGTCCGACACCTATACCGCAATCTTCAAAAAGGATGAATTGTGCAATTACTCTTGATCCTGTTTCCTCAGAAAGCTGTTCTGATAATTCGTTGAGCACCCTGATCTGATTATCTGCGCCGTGACCGTTCACGATAACAACAGTGCGGAACCCCATATTGCATAAAAAAGTAATTTGTTGCTTCATTATTTCCCTATACAAATCTTCAGGCCAGTACATACTTTTTAGCGTATTTTCAGGAAAATCCATGCCAACTATTTCTTCATGCCCGCTAAAACCTATCTTTTTCAGTGTCTCAGGCGAACGCATACATTCCGTTCCTATATACAGCGGAGGAAAAACAACTCCGCCCAGCTTTTCTGCTAGGCCAAGAGCAACTGCATAAGCATGGGCTGTATCCATCCCCATAGCCATATGAGGACCATGCCATTCCATCGATCCTACAGGCAAATAAGCGATGGACTTTTCTTTAATGATATTGTTCAGTTCGCTGGGGAGCATTTCCTCAAATCTATATTTGCGTGAAAGCATATTTCTCCTTAAAAGAGGCCGTAGAAGCCTACGGCCTCAGGTAATGGTATTAAATAGTTATTATTTTGTATATTCCGGCATTACCGCATTCAGATCATCGCCATATTCAACTATTGTTGCACTGACAGCATATGTTTCAGGGATCGGTGTGCCGTTCTTCAAGTACTCAACCATTTCTTTTGCAGCCGTTCCGCCGACATCTCTTGCAGAGAAATAAGCAGCTGCTCTGAATGGAGAGGTTTCATTGGCAAATTCTTCAGGGCAATAATAACCGCCAAGGCCAACGCAGAGTGAATCGGCTGCCAGTCCTGCAGATTCAAGTGCACGTGCGGCACCTACGGCGCCTTCATCGGAAACGGCAAGAACCAGCCATTTGGTTATTTGCGGATTACCAGTGATAACAGAAGCGGCTGCTACGTTACCGGTCTCCATATTAGTATCATGATCTGCCCTGTATATCCTGGATTCTATATCCGGGAAAGCATTTTTCAGTTCTGCTATTTGTCCTTCTGTACGAGGAACACAGCTGGAAACTGTATCAGCAGTCATCAACAAAATACCGAAACTTTTATCCTCATAAAGATTATTCTTTTTTATGTACTCTGCAGCCCATTTGCCAACTCCGGCACCAATATTGTATGCATCGATACCGACCCATGGAGCGAGTTTATTTTTGTTTTCATCCTCCAGCGCATCATCGCAGGCAATAACAGGAATACCTGCTTCTTTTAATTTCGCTACAGCTGCCTGGCTGAGGTTCTGGTCAGGTATACAGGTCAGCAGACCATCAATTTTATCGGCAATACAGGTGTCAAGCATTTCCATAAACAATGCACCGTCGGTTTTACAGTCCATGTACTTGAAAGTACCGCCTGCTTCTTCAATAACTTTACGTGATGCTTCACCTTCCTGAAGGAACCATTCTGCTGTACCCATTTTATAAAGACCAACAACTACAAAACCGTCCTTCTTTGATCCGCCAGATTGTGATTCACTGGGTTGCTGAGCTGCCGGCGATTCAGAAGCCGGTGTAGTTTTATCTTCTGTTGCCGGCTTGCTGGAACAACCATACAGCATTGTCACAGCCATTGCGAAAATTACGATTAGCGACACTACTTTCTTGATTTGACTCATACTTATTTCTCCTTTCATTTTTTGAGAATAATAGTAATAAGGAACTAAATATATTAATTTTATTTCCTCCGTTTGAATATTGAAGTAGTTGTTATAAAGCCGGTTTATCAGGCTTGATCTACTAAATTTGATTTATTGAGCTTACTCTCTTCAAGCTCTTTTTTAGTCCTGGAGAGTTTACGGAAATAGTCGAATGTAAGTGCAACGACCAGCAGAACACCCTTGGCTACTTCCTGCCAGAAAGTCTGTACACCCAGCATCAGAAGTCCCGTGTTGAAGCCCTGCAATATCAGCATACCAAGTAAAGTTCCAAAGATCGTACCGGTTCCTCCGGTAAAGGCTGCGCCTCCCAATACTGCTGCCGTAACCGCATCAAACTCAAGACCGTCTGCTGCGGCCGGCTGACCTGAATTCATGCGAGCAGCCAGCAAAGCCCCGGCCAGTGCCGACATGGCACCGGAAATTATATACAATTTGAATATGATGGCCTTAGGATTCAAACCTGCTAATTTAGCAGCATATGAATTGCCTCCCAACACATATATACTGCGTCCAAAATATGTACGTGCAAGCACAAATCCAAAAACGATAAATGCGATAATCAGGATCAATACCGGGATGGGCAAAACTCCAAATATCCGATAAGAGCCTATTTTGTTGTAAGAAGCATTGCTGATGCCAATAGCTTTACCATCACAAAGAATATATGCCAAGCCTCTGAAAACAGACATGGTCGCTAATGTAGCTATAAAAGGCTGAAGTTTAAGGTAATTGATTGTAGCAGCATTTATTACGCCTATGATGCAGCCTGCCAAGACCGTAATGATCATAGCTATGATCGGGCTTACACCCATCTTAACAAGGTAGGCGGCAAATACACTTGAAAATGCTGCAACCGAACCGGCCGACAGGTCGATTTGGTTAGCAATGATCAGGTATGTTTCTGCAATAGCGACAAAACCCATAAGTGAGCATGCCATAAGAATATTCATTAAGTTTCGGCTGGTAAAATAGTTTGTATTTAATACGGAGAATAATATTACCAACACAATCAGTGCGATTATTAGCGATACTTTATCGGCAACATCACTTTTTTTAAATTTTTTTAACATGCTTTCCTGCATAATTAATCACCCTGTCCCTTAGTTTTTCTTTATTGCTTTTTTTCATTATCGACCATGGCGTATTTAAGTATAAGTTCCTCTGTTGCTTCTTTTCTGTCAATGATTGATGAGACCCTGCCTTCACGGACAACCACAATACGGTCACTTAATCCCAGGATTTCAGGCAATTCGGAAGAAATAAGAAGTACGCTGATGCCTGCGCGGGCACACTCACAGATAATTTGATAGAACTCCGATTTTGCACCAACATCTATGCCCTTCGTCGGTTCGTCCATTATCAGGATCTTTGGATTCATTTCAAGCCAGCGGGCAAGGATCGCCTTTTGCTGGTTACCGCCAGATAGCTGTGTAATTTGCTTATCGGCATCAGGTGTCCTGATCCTGAATTTCTCTATTGCATTGTCCGCAATTTTTCTTTCCTTTTCCCTGTCGATTACGCTGTATTTGTTCAGAAGCGATTTTAATACAGCAATGGAGATGTTCCCTTTTACCGATATATTGGGAAGTATGCCCTGGTCTTTTCTATCTTCAGGTACCATGGCAATACCCAGTTTCATTGCGGACTGAGGTGATTTGGGCGCTATCTTTTTGCCTTCCAGTAAAATCTCTCCCGATATTACCTTATCCAGTCCAAAGATTGCACGCATTATTTCTGTACGCCCCGCTCCGACCAATCCTGCAAAACCAAGTATCTCACCTTTTCTTACATTGAAAGAAATATCCGAAACATAATCTGTCGTTATGTTCTTTAGCTCCATTATCGTATCTCCGATATTATCATTTCTCTGAAGCTCTTCGAATATTTTCCCGAGAGGACGGCCTACCATCATTCTTATCAGATCGTCATCAGATAAAGAACCGGTCGGTTTCTGTCCTACAAGTTCCCCGTCCTTCAATACTATTACTTCATCGGAAATCATGGATATTTCGTTCATTCGGTGGGATACATATAATATGATTTTGTTTTGTTCCTTCAGTTGGTTAATGATTCTGAACAGTATTTCGATCTCTTTGTCACTCAGGCTCGCTGTCGGTTCATCAAACGCAATTATCTCCGGGTCGCGCCGGACTGCTTTCATTATTTCCACCATTTGCTGCATGGCTGTGCTCAAATTACCAACTTTTACATCCGGCTCGATCTTTAACCCGAATCTCTCACAAATATTCCTTGTTTGCTCGTTCATCATGGAATAGTCGACAACGTTGTTCTTCTTAAGCGGCCAGTCACCGACGAACACATTCTCGGCGACCGTCATTTCTTTGACTATCTGCCGTTCCTGGTAAATAACGCTTATACCATGGGCAATAGCATCTCGTGGCGTTGTAAAATTAACTTCTTTCCCGTCTATGATCATGCTGCCACTGTCCGGCATATAGTCGCCATTCATGATCTTAAGCAGTGTAGACTTCCCGGCTCCGTTTTCGCCGACAAAAGCATACACTTTCCCGCTCTCTGCGCGGAAACTTACGTTATTCAAAGCTTTTACACCGGGAAAGTATTTGTTAATGGATTTAAATTCAATATAACTCATTTGAATTACCCCGTATCTTAACAAATTAGTGTTAACGTACACATTTATGAGCCAAAAAACATTCCCTTTATCTTGAATTATATTTCGTGTACTTTCGGTTGTCAACAGTTATTTATTGTTTTTACACTAAAAACTTTGTTATATTCATCACAATATTATGCAAATTGTATGTGATTATAATAATTTGCATTGACAATTATCATAAATAAACATAAAATAAGTATGAATAATTCTTATTTATTAACATGTTACGTGTTATCGTTCACATTATTGACACTAATGATCAATACGGGGTATGGGGTGATATTTATGGCAAAAAATGCAATGGTAACCGGTGCCGGGCGCGGTATAGGCAGAGCGATCGCACTTGAACTTGGCCGGGCCGGATATGCAGTTGGAGTGAACTATTTAAGCAGCGAAAAAGGAGCTCTTGAAGTCTGCGAGATCATTAATAATAGCGGTGGTAAGGCAATACCGCTTAAAGCTGATGTCGGGGACTGTCTGCAACTGCAGAAGATATTTGACGAGTTTACTGACAAAATAGGACCAATTGATCTTATGGTCAATAATGCCGGGCGAAGCAAATTTTATCCGTTTCTTGAAGTTACTGAAGAACAATGGTTGGAACTTACCTTCAGTGACTGGAAAGGAGCCTTTTTCGGAACGCAATATGCAGCACGGAACATGGTCGCCAACAAGAAAAAAGGGGTAATAATAAATATTTCATCGAATCATGCTGACGGATGCTGGCCTGATGCCAGCGTTTACGGACCAACTAAGGCCGCTCTTACCAAGTTTGGTAAAAATGCTGCCATGGAGCTGGCCCCGTACGGTATACGTGTAATTACAGTAGCGCCTGGCTATACTGACGTTGGCTGGCCAAAGGAGCATCCGGTACATAATGCTAAGGATAAGATACCCATGAAGCGCTTTGCTGAACCGTCTGAAATCGCAAAGATCATTGCGTTTTTAGCATCTGATGAATGTGCATATATGACAGGCAATTGTGTTACTGTAGACGGCGGTGCATTGCTGCCTATTCTCCCTGAAAACTATTATTATGGGGGTTATTACAGTGAAAATAGCTAAACTTGAAACATTCCGCATCAAACCACGCTGGCTGCTGCTGCGTCTTGAAACCGATGACGGTATAACAGGCTGGGGCGAACCTATAGTTGAAGGCCGAGCAGGAACCACCGAAACAGCTGTACATGAATTGTCAAAATACGTAATAGGCAGAGATCCCAGAGATGTGGAGGATCTATGGCAAACGCTCTATCGGGGCGGATTTTACAGAGGAGGCCCCGTTCTTACAAGCGCCATCTCCGGTATAGATCAGGCTGTTTGGGATATTAAGGGCAAATACCTGGGTGTCCCGGTCTATGAAATGCTCGGTGGAAAAGTACGGAATAAAATGGAAGTATACAGCTGGATCGATTCCGATACTCCCGAACAGGCGGCTCTAAGTGCCAAAGATAAACGGGACAGGGGATTCCGGAATATTAAGATGCTCGGAATCAATACTGCCGGGTGGATCAATGATTATAAGGAAATCGATAAGTTGTGTGAAAAACTGCAGGCCATACGTGACGCGGTAGGATATGACCTTGGTATAGCTATAGATTTTCATGGCAGACCCCATAAAGCGATGGCAAAGGTACTGCTTAAAGAAATAGAACACTTCCGGATCCTGTTCGTTGAAGAACCTGTTCTGGCGGAGAATGAAGAAGCATTCGCTGAACTGCATTCATTCAGCAGCATTCCATTGGCAACGGGCGAGCGGAACTATACGCGCTGGGGATTCAAATCCATGCTACAAAAAGGTTATGTAGACATCATACAGCCCGACCTGAGCCATGCGGGAGGAATATCCGAAGTCCGGCGTATCGCCGCGATGGCTGAAGCTTTTGACGTAGCAATAGCACCTCATTGCCCGTTAGGACCTATTGCATTTGCTTCATGCCTGCAAATCGACTTTTCTTCAATAAACGCCTGTATACAGGAGCAAAGCCTGGGGATGGCATATAATGAAGGAAACGAAATGTCAAAATACGTAAAAGATCCGAACGTATTCCAATACAGCAATGGATATGTCGATCTTCTGACTGCCCCCGGCCTGGGCATCGAAATCAACGAGGAGTCTGTGAGAGAAATGGCAAAAGAAGGTCATGATTGGAAAAATCCCGTATTTCATGCCGAAGACGGCAGTATTGTGGAGTGGTAATTATGGTTTTTGAGAAAGTAAATAGTCCGAGTTGCGTTCTCGGAGAAAATCCTGTATGGTATAAATCCACTTCGGAGTTTTTCTGGACCGATATCCTGAATGGTATTATATACGCTTATTCGATCCGGAATAAAAGATGGCGTACAGTAATTAAGACTCCTTACTTGATCGGCGCCTTTTTGGAAACAAATGAAAACGGTCTTGTAATTTTTACGGAAAAAGGGGTCTTCAACGCCAGAAAGTCCGGATCTAATTTTTTGCCGGATAAAACACCCATATGGACAGTACCGTTTGATAAGGGCGAAAGATTTAATGACGCTATTGCTGACCCTTACGGGGCCGTGATTTCCGGCTCGAAAAGAGAGGATAACACCAATGGAAAACTTTACAGATTTGTATATGGCAAAGAACCTGAAATCCTTCTTACGGGATTGGGCATTACAAACGGTATGGGATTTTCACCTGACGGAAAAACATTTTACCATACTGATTCTTTAAGATCCACAATAACTGCTTATGACTATGCTCCGGACCTGCCGTTAAAAAATCCCAGAACAGTGATACGTTTAGACGTAAATATTGATCCGGACGGCATGACTGTTGATTCAGAAGGCTGTCTTTGGACTTGTTGCTGGGGCGCAGGCAAAATCATAAGATTTTCACCGGAAGGTATACTTTTGGACAAGTTCCCGGTTGATGCGATCCAATGTTCAAGCCTGTGTTTCGGCGGTGATTCGCTGCAGGAGATATTTGTAACCAGCGCTTCCATAGGTAGTGACGGAACGTCAAAACTGGGCGGAGAATGCTTTTATGCCCGGAGCAGCTACTGTGGAAAGCCGGAATATCTGGCTAATATCCCATAACTTTTATATAATAAAGATAATTTACATCTTTGAAAAAATGGAGGCATTTTATGTCCAATAAATTTACAATTAAAGATGTTGCTCGTGAAGCCGGGGTTTCCATCGGAACAGTTGATAGAGTACTCCACAACAGGGGACGGGTATCAAAACAAAAAATGACAGCTGTGCTTGAAGCAGTAGAAAAGTTGAATTACAGACCAAGTCAGATCGCCCGTGCATTGGTAAACCGAAAAAGCAATATAAAAATCGGTATTACTTACCCAAAAGTTGACAGCGATTTCTGGTCGGAGATTCCTATCGGCATCGAAGCTGCAAAAAGCAAGCTTCTGGCTTTTGGCGTAGAGCTTATAATAAATTTTACCGAAACATATGATGTAAAAGATCAGGTTGAATCTATCGATGATCTTGTAGCAAAAGGTGTCAATGGAATCCTTCTGACTTCTGTTGACGATTCCTCCGCAGAACAGATTGACCGGCATATTCCTCCTCATATTCCCTATGCTACCGTAGTAAACCCGGTTGGATATGTAAGCCGCTGCTCTTTTCATATGGGACCTGACGACTTTATCCTTGGAAATCTGATTGCACGGTTGATTTCCCTGTTTTGCGGCGAAAGATGCAATATTGTTATACTGGCGCCCAACTATAAATTTAATGGCACTCAGCAACGTATTGCAGGCGTTATCAGCAAAATAAGCCAGGAACTTACAGGCCTTAACCTCTTAAGAGTCATTCCCATAATGGGTGTGACCGACGAGGAAATACGTAATAATGTTTATAATGCTACTGTTGAAGCAATCAAATCATATCCGTCACTGGATGCCATCTACGTAACAAATGGATTTTTCGACAATGCAGGAATCGCCGTGAAGGATATTAATCCTGAAAGAAAAATAAAGGTTTTTGGACATGAATATACATCCACTTTGCCTGAACTTATCAAAAAAGATATCGTTGCTGCCACTATATATCAGAAGCCTGCGGAGCAATGGTATCAAGCTATCGTTGCGTTGTATGATCTGTTGTCCGGAAACAGGAGCAACGTGTCTAAAAATATACATACGGAATGCAGCATAATTATGAAAGAAACCTTATCCTGGATAAATATAGGCGGCAATCATTTACTTTAAAGCCAGGCGGAATACCCCCTGGCTCCCATAAACGCTGAAAAATCTCTGCCCGGATCAATGGTTAACATCATTAATCCGGGTTTTTTATAAAGATTTATCAGGTATTTTGTTTTGCTTATTGACATATAAACAACTATTGAATAATATATAATAGTGAACTGTATTTAATATTATATAATACTAAAGAGCAATTATTAATGAATCGTCAGGAGGTTAACTTGAATACACAATATAAAAAAGGTGTTCTGGAGCTTTGTGTGATGTCAATCCTGAAGCGTCGGGATTGCTACGGATATGAGATATCGGAATACCTCTCAAAATACATCGATATTGCCGATGGTACGGTGTATCCGATTCTCAGGAAGCTTAAAAGCGACGGATTGGTTACCACATATCTTTCTGAGGACAGCGGCGGTCCTCCCAGAAAGTACTACTCTCTTACTGCCCTGGGACTTAAAACGTATGAAGCCGATAAAAAAGAATACCTCAGTTTCGCAAAAACCATTGAAACCTTATTGGAGGACGAAGATCATGACAAAAAATGAATTTCTGTTGCAGCTTAAAAATGAACTGAAAAAAAATAATATTTCTGATTTGGATGACATCTTAAGCGAATACGAGCAACACTTTGCATTTAAGCTTGCTGACGGTTATTCAGAAGAGGAGATTGCAGCTAAACTTGGAGACCCGGCCGAACTGGCATCACAATTCATTCCGAACGCTCAGGAAAAGAAATACTGCGGAAGAAAAGTCGTAACCGTTATCGGGATGATATTCGCGGATCTTTTTGCAGGCGCTTTCTTTTTGATGTTCTTTATTTTTGCAGCGGTTTTGGGTATTGTTGCCGTTGCGGCAGTCATTCTTGGCATCTGCCTTTTGGGAAGACTCAATTTTAATGATCTCATTCCCAATATGCCTTATTTATGCGCTTTTATCTTTGCAGTATCCTTCTTTGCTTTTGCTATTTTGTCGGCAGCAGCATGTCTTTATTTTGTCGTTTTTACCCGACAGCTCATACGTTCCTATAAAAGATTTCATATTAATGTTATAGCCAGCTCATCCGGAAAGGCAACGCTTCCTTCCCTGCCTGTTTATCCCCTGTTGTCTCATAAGTTTAATCGCCGTCTGAGGATGCTCGTTTTATCCTCTGTTACCATGCTGGCGGTCAGCCTGGTTTCAGGGTATATTATTTCGGCAATAATAGCAGGCAACCTTGAATTCTGGCATGTATGGGGATGGTTTGTAAAATGAAGGCAGTAGTCATAACAGGAGCGTCTTCCGGAATAGGATTTGAAATCGCCCGCTTATTATCCAAAAACTATTTTGTTATTGGAATAGGAAGAAACGAAAATAACTGTGGGCGTGCCAAAGAATTGATGCTTTCTGAAAACCCTGGCGCCAAAATAGAATATTTCATCGCTGATCTTATTCAGCAAAATGAAGTAAACCGTGTTGCAGATGAAATACGGACTTATCTTGAAAACAATGAAAACCTTGAACTCTATGGCCTGATCAACAACGCCGGATGTGTTCGAAGCTGGTACACGACTTCTGAGGAAGGCTACGAACAACAATTCGCTCTGAACCATCTTGCAGGCTTTTTACTGACCTACAGGCTTCTTCCCTTTATCACGAAGGCAAAGGGCCGGATAATAATGACCGGCAGCCAATCTCATAAGGGTATCAAAATACATTGGAACGATGTCATGTTAAGGAAAAGGTATAATCCTCTGACAGCATATAAGCAGTCCAAACTTTGCAATATCCTGTTTGCCAAAGGTTTGAATGACAGGTTTGCATCTTTGGATATCAGGGCATATGTCGTAGACCCCGGTCTGGTCAGGACCGATATAGGCAACAAGCAAACCGGTTACCTTGTAAACCTGATATGGTCTATACGTAAAAAGCATGGCGTTTCGCCGGAAATTCCTGCCAAAACCTATGAATTCCTTCTTGGAACCCACCCGGCACCTAAGGGGCTGTACTATTGTTCATTCAAGGAAAAAGCCTACAGCAGGCAGGTTACAAGCGAAAACGCTGACAAGCTGTTTTTGCTCAGCGAGGAATTATGCGGGATTTCATATAACAGATGGGATGGTTGAAGATGAATGCTATGATAACTGGAGCAAGCGGCGGTCTTGGCAGAGTATTAGCTACTGAATGCGCCGATCGCGGTTACAATTTATTTTTAACCGATATTAACCATGACGGGTTATCATCCCTTAAACAAGGTTTGGAAAGGCAGTTTAAAGTATGTATTGCCGCAAAAGCCTGCGATTTAACAAAGGCCGAAAGCGTTGACGAACTGATGTCTTTTATCGATATGCACGGTATTAGATTTGACATGCTTATAAATGTTGCAGGCATAGATTATGAAGGTGGTTTTCTCAGGATCGACCGTGAAAAGATTACAAAAATCATTGCACTTAACAACGAAGCTACCTTAAGGATCACTCATGACATTTTACTGCGTCGAAGACCCGGAAAACGATTTACACTGATCTTTGTTTCAAGCCTGGCATCACTGTATCCGATGCCGTTGAAGGCGACTTATGCCGCTTCCAAGAGATTTTTGCTGGACTTCGCTTTGGCCCTCAGGCAGGAACTGAAAAACCAGGATGTATCTGTTCTGACCCTGTGCCCCGGCGGCCTGGTTACCACTAAAGAAGCAATGCGGGGTATCTCGGCCCAGGGTTTTTGGGGTAATGCCACAACAAACTCGCTGGAGATCGTTGCAAGAAAGACCGTTGTCTATGCCCTCCAGGGTAAAAGCATATATATTCCCGGTTTATTGAACAGGATACTTTCCCTTTTGGGGAGGATTCTTCCCCGCTCGTGGGCAGCCTCAATAATATATTGGAGATGGAGCAAAGCCCAGGTAAAGTGGCTAAGATGAAAACATAAATGTCGCAGGTTATATCAGGTGTTCTGTTGATAGTGGGAAGCTGCAACTGCTCAGGATTCCGGTACAGGCTTTCCTGCCTCTACCAGGACTTTATTGTTTGTTAGCAGTACAGACATAACAGACATAAGAATCCCTGTGAATATCAGCATCCATTCTATGGCAATTATATCTGCCAGCGGACCGAATACCAGTATACTGAGAGGCATCACAGCGCTTTGTATCATACCGAAAACGCCGAATACCCTTCCATGATAATCCCCTTCTACTTTCTGCTGCAATAAGGCTATAGCAGGTGTCTCGAATGCCGGGATCGCAACACCGGAAATCACCATGAAGGCAATGTAAATCCAGAACGCGGCAACAATTCCCAAAGCAATGGTCGTGATTCCGAAAATCAGGATGGCAAGCGCAACTGTATATGTTTTATTTTTTAAACCTCCCCATGCTGACATTATTAATCCCCCCACTATCATTCCGGAGGCGAATGATATCTCAATGGCCGTTTGCCGCCATACTTCATCGCCGAAACTGCGGGCAACCTGAAGGGGAGTTAAAAAGGCAACCGGAGATATCAGGATAAAGAATGCCGAAAAGAATATAAAATATTCTTTAATGAACTTATGATCCTTGATGTACCTTACTCCTTCTTTCAAATCATCAAAATAACCGGTCGTTTGAATGCTTTGGGCCTTCTCATGAGCCGGGACATCAACGAAAAAGAACAGGATGAATATTGCTAAAGCTGCTGTTACAACATCAATAAGGAAAATTACTTCAATTGATGAAAAAGTAAGCAGCACACCACTTAACATTGGTGATGCCACCATGGTAAATGACTGCACCGTACCATTTACAGCATTGACCCTCAATAATTTATCCTCCGGGACAAATTGCGGTATAAAAGCATTTACGGCAGGAGTCTGGATACTTCCTCCCAGGGCTCTTACCGCTGAAGCAAAGAATAAAAGCCACATTGCGTCATATCCCATAAAGAATAAAATTGCCAACAATAAAGTTACGAAAGCAATCATGGAATCTGACAATACAATCAGCATTTTTCGATTATAGCGATCAGCCCATACCCCTGCAAAAGGCGAGAGAAAAAAGGTAGGCAGAAATCCGCAGATAATTGATATAGTCAGCATTATACCGGATTTCGTATTCAGGGTTATATACCACATAATAGCATACTGAACCAAGGATGACCCAAAGAGAGATATTGTCTGGCTTGTGAGAAACAATATTACATTCTTTTTCCAGTCAATTTTTTTGTTCAAATAATTTTCCTCCGCAATTTATGTTTTGCTTGTTTATAACAGTATTTTCTAAAAAATTATTACTGAATTAGTATACCCGAGTAACATTTTTATGACAACAGCTTTTCCTTATCCGTTTATGCTAAAATAAAAATGTTAAAACTACAGGAACGAAAGGATTGATCAATTTTGAAGAGGTGCCCATGGTGCGGCAATGATCCCTTATACATCAAGTATCACGATGAAGAATGGGGTGTCCCAGTTCATGATGACAGAAAACATTTTGAGTTCCTGGTCCTTGAGTCAGCGCAAGCCGGCTTAAGCTGGATCACTATCCTTCGCAAGAGAGAGAATTATAGAAAGGCATACGATGGATTCGACCCTGTAAAAGTCGCCCATTATGATGACAGAAAAATTGATGAGCTTATGCAGGATCCCGGTATCATAAGAAACAGAAGAAAAATAGAGGCTTCGATCAACAATGCCCGCTGCTTTTTGGCGATTCAAAAAGAATTCGGCAGTTTTGACAATTACATATGGAGCTTTGTAAACAATAAACCTGTGAAAAATCATTGGACTGATATTTCTCAAATGCCCGCCAATTCGGAACTCTCAGATACGATAAGCAGGGACTTGAAAACCCGCGGTTTTAAGTTTCTCGGTTCAACAATAGTGTATTCGCATCTTCAGGCCACCGGGATAATAAATGACCACCTCACCACTTGCTTTAAATATTTAAAAGATTTTTGATCTGTGTGCTCCGTTTCGTCTGGATGACATCAATAGGCGCTGGGTGATGTTTTTACACCCCCAGCTACTTGTTATTTTTTTAACATTTAATAGGTTCATAATTAGTTTATGTATTAATATCAACATTTTTTTTGAATCCCAGTCTGTCAAGAACATTCGCAAGTTTTTCGACATCTATCGGTTTGGCCGCATAAGCCTCACAACCAATTTCAAATGCATCCTTCACCAGCTGCGTTTCGGCAAGAGCTGTTGTCATAATGATTTTAGTCCTTTTCTCCAAAGATACACCATTTTGGTTCTCCAAATCCCTTATAGCTTTCAGGACCTTAACCCCGTCTACCTTTGGCATCATTATATCGAGACATACTAAATCATATGGATTATTTTCCTGTACAGACATTAAAAATGCGTCCAGAGCCTCAAGACCATCAACTACAATGTCACATTCACCGTATTGGGACATGAATTTAAAAAGGAATTTTCTGCTTGCCAAATCGTCTTCTGCTATTAAGATTCTCATGATCCATTTCTCCCTCTGCCAATATATTTTTGTAATGTTTTGTACTGTGACTTTATACTATTGATATATAAAGCGGCCTCATTTAAACTTCCACGTCTTATCGCAAGTTCGACCTTGAAAGCTGTGTTTGCCATTTCAGTAATATCATGCTTTTTTGAAGTAAGCTTAATATTGTGGGCAATATGCTCAATAGCCATAAAATCACTGCTATTCAGTGCGGTTTCAAGTTGATTTATATTTTCACCTATTTCTGTTACCGTTTCATATGTGTTGATGATCTGATGCTCATTACCATTATATTCAAACGCTATTTCACCATTTTCCGTAAGCTTTATTCTGTCAGGAATATGTTCTGATTTATGCTGTTTCCTTGATGCTGCTTTATCAATAACAGCAAATAATTCAAACATATTAATAGGCTTTGGTACATATTCATCCATACCCATGGACAGAAAGCTTTCTCTGTCGCCCTTCAAAGCATATGCTGTCAGTGCTATGATAGGTGTGTGATTATCTGGACCATCCATTTGTCTGATCCTGCTCGCTGTTTCAATTCCATCGATTCCGGGCATCTGTATATCCATCAAAATGACGTCATATTTTCCAGTTTCATAGATCTCAAGAGCCTCTTCCCCGTTGCCGGCCACTTCAACTTTGTGTCCCCTTGCTTGCAACATCTTCATAATGACCTTTTGATTGATCAGGTCATCTTCTACCAGAAGGATATTCAACGGGGTCTGTGTTATGGTTACCGGTTGCAGTTCATCATTTTTAACCTCCTTTTCTACTCCGATCTTTACCGGAAGTGTGAAATAAAAACAACTTCCTTTTCCTTTCTCACTTTCAACCCATATTTTCCCTCCCAACATCTCTACTAATTGTTTTGATATTACAAGGCCAAGTCCTGTTCCACCAATCTTTCGTGTATATGAACTATCGACTTGCCCAAAACTTTTGAAAATTTTATCAAAATCCTCGGCAGCAATGCCTATCCCGGTGTCTGATACAGAAAATTTTAATTCCACTTTGTCTTCCATTTGTGAAATTTTCCTGATATCTACGTTTATTTCACCGGTTTCAGTAAACTTCACAGCATTGCTTATCAAATTATGCAATATTTGGCGCAGCCTTTTCGGATCGCATATTATATACCTGGGTATTGACGATGAAAACGAATAGTTTAATTCTAATTCTTTTTTCATTACATTAGGGATATGTGCTTTTATTATTTCTTCTACCAGGCTTTTAATGTCAATATTTTCGTACTCAACGGACATTTTGCCGGCTTCTAACTTGGAAAAATCCAATATGTCGTTAATGATAGACAGCAGCGTATTAGCGCATGTTTTTGCGGTTATAAGATTATCCCTCTGTTCATTGGTCAAATCAGTCTGCAATGTTAGATCTATCATACCCACTACGCCATTGATTGGAGTTCTTATCTCATGGCTCATGTTTGCTAAAAATTCGCTTTTGGCTTTATTGGCGGCTTCAGCCGCTTCTTTTGCCCTTTTTAAAGCTAATTCAGATTCTTTCATCTGGGTGATATCGTAAAGTATAATCGCCAAATTATCTTTATTGGGGCAATATATCGATACTGAACACCATTTGTTTGATATGGGCAACAAATATTCATTGATAAATATACTCTTACCTTTTTCAAGTTCCCCCGAATACTTCTGGATATGTTGATAAAGTAAACGGGCATCCTTTGCAAACAATTCAGTATAACGCTTTTTTATTATTTCTTTTTTAGACAATCCAATCATTTTCTCAAATGCTTCATTTATCTCCGTGAATACGAGGTCTTTAGGAATTCCATTATCATCATATTTAATTTTGCAATAAGCATAGCCGCTGGACATATTCATTAAAAGAGACCTGTATTTCCCCTGGTTTTCGATAATTTTTTTTGAAGCCAGCTTACTTGATGTAATATCATGCAGTATTCCTATAAAACCTGCAAATTCACCATCTATTTCGTAATAGGGTTGGCCGGCATTAATATACCACCTATAATTGCCGTCACGCGCAAGTAAACGCATTTCCATGCTGAAGGGCTTTTTCTTGGCTATGGCTTCTTTAATTTCTTTTTCTATACGGTTCCTTTCCTTAGGATGAAGAACATCGCTTTTTGCTATAGATAAATGCGGTTTAAATTTCTTTCCCGTTAATCTCGTCCAGTTCTCATTGAAATATTGGCTATTCATTTCTTTGTCCGTATACCAGACTAATGCAGGTAACTGGTTAAATATATTCACTAATTGGTTTTTCTCAACCATTTGTTTTATTTCCAAAGTTCTGAGTCTGGTAATGTCACGGACAGTCATTACGACCCCGATTATATCTTTTTCTTTGTTCTTTATTGGGGAGCATGTTGCAGAAATATACCTCAGAACATTTTCTTTTGTTATTATTACCGTATCCCTGTAAAGACCTGTGGTGGTATCTTTTTCAATTACATATTCAATAGGTAGTTGTGCAGGTTTTTTAGTCTCTGCATTAAAAACCGTCAACACGCTGTCTATGTTTTTCCCTATAGCTTCATCTGTTTTATAACCGGTTATATTTTCAGCTATATTGTTCATATATATGATTGTCTTATTTAAATCTACGGCTATAATACCGTCCCCTATGCCGGAAATAATTGCTTCTTTCAGCTCATAATCATTCGCATTTGTATTTCTTTTCATTTTTTACCCATCACCAATCTTTCAGTTCAACATTTTATATATTAGCTGTGCAATATCATTCAATGAAGCCTGTTTTTCTACCGCGCCTATATCAAATGCAACCTTTGGCATACCATATACTACTGAGGATTTTTCGTCCTGGCCAATAGTTCTGGCGCCTTTCCTTCTCATGGCAAGGAGTCCTTTTGCTCCGTCATAGCCCATACCCGTCAGTATTACTCCAATAGCATTTGCCCCCGCTTCCCTGGCAACAGATTCAAAAAGTATATCTACCGAGGGACAATGACCATTTACTTTTTCTCCTTCATAACATACTACTTTAAATTTATCGTTGATCCTTACTATTTTCATATGTTGATTGCCCGGGGCTATAAGTACTTTTCCACGTTCAACAAAATCCCCTGATTCTGCCTCTTTTACATTAAGTCTTGTTACATTGTTCAGTCTTTCAGCAAATAAGCGGGAAAAGACCGGAGGTATATGCTGCACAATAACAATACCGGGCGTGTCTTCAGGCAATGCCCTGATGATTTTGTAAATTGCATCCGTACCTCCGGTTGAGGCACCTATTGCAATGATCTTTCTGGCACTGCTGAATTTGCCTGTGATATTTCCCGTATTATTTTCCCTTTGGTTCCATAAGACTTTAGCATTAGAAGCGACTTTCACCTTATCAATAATTTCGTTGATGAAACTTTCAACGCTACTAACCGTACTTACATCCGGCTTGGCAACAAAATCTACCGCTCCCGCGTCCATAGCATCAAATACTGTTCCGCTGACTGCGCTAATCACAATAACAGGTAAGTGATATTGAGGCAAAAGCCTTCGAATGAACTCAATACCATTCATTTTCGGCATTTCCACATCACATGTCATTACATCCGGTCGGTATTTGATTATTTTATCCCTTGCTTCAAACGGGTCACCGGCTGTTGCAACAACGTCAATATCCAAATCAGAAGAGAGTCCTTTGGACAGCAATGTTCTGAATAACATGCTGTCATCCACGACCAACACCCGAATTTTTTTTCCTGTTGACACAGCTTCACCTCACTACTCTTTTCTGTAAACAGCCGGCCTGATGTACTTAAACCTTGTTTCCCCACGGCTTATGGACTCTGAATGTCCTATAAACAGGTACCCCCCATATTCCATTAAATCATAGAATTTTTCAACCAGTTTCTTTTTTGTTTGACTATCAAAATAAATCATAACATTTCTGCAAAAAATAACATTAAATTTTCTCCTGAAAGGAAATTTCTCATCCATGAGATTAAATCTTCTGAAAATCACCTCATTTCTAATTCTGTCAATAATTCTGGAACAATTGCCATTTACCTGTTTAAAATATTTGAGTTTCCAATTTGATGGAATATTAGCTATCTTCTCATTATCGTATATTCCTCTTTTTGCCGTATCAAGCACTTTATTTGAAATGTCAGTAGCCAGTATTTTCGTGTCCCACTGCGCTTTTTCGGCCCCAAAAAATTCATCGATAATCATTGCCAGAGTATATGGTTCTTCACCGGAAGAACATCCCGCACTCCATATTCTGAGGTCCTTGCTTCTTTCCATTGCCTTTTTCAAATATGGAAGTACAGTATCCTGAAAGTATTTAAAATGATCTGCTTCTCTCATAAAAAAAGTATGGTTGGTGGAGATCCTGTCAATCAAAGTAGCAGCTGCAACACCTGTTTTATCAGATATAATATAATCATAGTATTCGGAAAAGTTTTTAAAATTGTTTTGCAAAAGTACATTTCTAAGTCTGCCTATCATCAGGGTTTTCTTTTCTTCTTTAAGATTTATACCGTAATTTTCTTTTATGTATTTACTTAACTTATTAAATTCCTTATCGCTGATCGTGTATGTCGAGAACTGAAGATTATTCTGTTTATGACCTGACTGATAATTATATACAGGATAGGGGTCTTTCGGCCCCTCATTACTGTATACATTTTCTTTCCAGTCACCCAATGGCCATAAACCATTATTCTGATGTATATTATCTCGCATCAATATTTACCAAACTCCCTGTCGCTCAGTATAATATTTGTACCATCGGATTCAGCTTCATCGGAATGCTCATTGAACTGTGAACGAGTTTTTCCTTTTTTAGACATATCGTCAAGCATTCTTAATACTTCAGGTTTAAGCTTTTCATTGTCGTTGCCTGATTTAGTGTTCTGTTTCAGTTTAAATCTGTCAACCAATTCTTTTAAGAGCTCAGCTTGATGTGAAAGTTCTTCACTCGCCGCAGCACTTTCTTCAGAAGTTGCAGAATTGTTTTGAACTACCTCTGATACCTGCATGATTCCCTGATTTATCTGTGCAATGCCGACATCCTGTTCATTTGAAGCAACAGCAATATCATTCACAAGAGCTGCCACCTTTTCTATCTCATTTACAATCTTGTCAAGTGCCGCTGCAGTATCTTTTGCGATCTTTGTACCAATTTCGGATTTTTTTATTGAACCTTCTATCATTTCTGTAGTTTCCTTAGCAGCATTTGCGGAACGGGTTGCAAGATTTTTAACCTCTTCTGCCACTACCGCAAAACCTTTCCCGTGTTGTCCTGCCCTTGCTGCCTCAACTGCGGCATTCAGTGCCAGCATGTTGGTTTGGAATGCAAGATCATCGATGACTTTAATTACCTTTGATATATTGGCAGATGCTTCGTTTAACTCTTCCATGGCCTTCAGCATCTCCTGCATCTGATCATTACCCTGTATAGCGTTTGTCTTGGCTTGTTCGGCCAGTTCACTGGCCTGATTGGCATTTAGCGCATTTTGTTTGGCTTGTGATGAAATTTCTTCGATAGAAGCTGTAAGTTCTTCAATTGCACTGGCCTGCTCTGTAGCCCCCTGTGAAAGAGCCATGCTGGAATCCGATATCTGCCTTGATCCTGCAGCCACCTGATCTGATGAATGAGCGATGTTAGCTATAATTTCATTAAGGTCTCTTACCAATTGAGACAACTTTAGACCCATCACATCCTTGTCCGATCTGATTGGGACATCCACTGTTAAATCCGCGTCGGCTATTCTTTCTACTACTTTGACCTGTTCTCTGGTACTTTCAATCAGATTTCTGAAAGATTCCGCCAGTTGACCGATTTCATCCCTGGTATAAATATTAGGCTCAATATCTATATCACCCATAGCCAGGTTGTCAGCAGCTTTCACAAGAAGACCGACAGGTTTGGATATACTGCGGGAAATCAATATGCCAATAACTATTGCTGAAACCACTCCCACAAATATTGCAATACTCATCGTAAAAACAGTACTTGTTGCATTCTTTCCGTTTAGCTCTATTTGATTTGCCGCATACTCGTCATTATAAGCAATTAAGGCCTCTATGGCATCATCCATAGCAAGTCCCAAGGTATGTAACGCGCCTCCGGTTTTTAGCATTCCAAAAGCACTTGCTCTTAAATTAGGATCCAAAGCGATCGTATTTAAAAATAAATCATGATCTTCCATGTATACATCTAAAGCTTCTTGTATCGCATTTAACAAATCAAGTTCGAGTTTTACTTCTTCTTCATCATATTTACTTAACAGCTCTTTATACAAATCTATGTTTTGTTGGATTTCATCTTTAAAATCATATACGCGCTGCATGTAATATTCTTTATCAGACTGACTATCTGCCAGTACTACTCCGAAGACATTTGCCCTGGTGCGCTGAAACAGGGCACTGATTCTTTCTACATATCTGAGTGCATCAACACTGTCGGTATAAGCAAAACTGTAAGAATCGTCGATAGTCCTAAGAGAATAAATGCCTATAGCGCCAACAATTCCGGCAATAAATGCAACCAGCAAAAACGCAACAATCAGGCGAACACCAATTTTGATGTTTTGAAAACTTTTCATAAAATAACCCCCCATAATGTCTGTTCATATTTCTTAAAGTGTCGTTGTTTTTTCTGCCGTTGTGGTAAGACTGATAATACTACATTAGATAAACGGTCTCGCATAAATCTCTCAAGTTTCAACATCCTTTTTATTTTTAAATCCCATATTTTCCGTTCGCCATTTTGCTGCCTCTCCTTTTCTTTGAATTTAACAAGCGCTTACGTATTTGGCTCATACAAAAACGCAAGCGTTAAAGCTCATTTAATCACGCTAACCCCTTTATGTTGGCAAGACCTGTGATATCAAGAATCAGGCTTATGCTGCCATCACCCAATAAAGTACACCCTGCAAGGGCTTTTGTTTTATTGAGTTTCCGGATATACTCAGGTAATGCCTTTACAACTACCTGTTGTTGTCCTATTAATTCGTCTGAAAAAAGGCAAACTGTTCTCCCATCCTGTTCGGCTATTGTAATAATTCCATCTGTGAATCTGGTGATATCCGTCCTGACCTTTAACAGTTCGTGCAACCTCAGGATTGGAAAGCACTGGCCTCTTACCATAATTAATTCATTTCCGTTTGGATCCGTAAAAATACTGTCTTCCTGTGGCCTGAAAGATTCCCTTATTGATATTGTAGGAATAGTATAGTAGGAAGAGCCGACCCTGATATTCATGCCGTCAATTATGGCCAGGGTCAGAGGAATCTTAAGTGTAATGACTGAACCTTGATCCGGGGTGCTGTCTATTGAAACCGAGCCACCTATAGTTTCGATATTCTTTACTACAACATCCATCCCTACACCGCGTCCGGAAAACTCAGTTACATTATCTTTTGTTGAAAATCCCGGAAGGAATATCATATTATAGATTTCCCTCTCGGACATTTCTGCCTCTGCTTTATATAACAATCCATTTTCTCTCGCTTTTTTGAGAATTTCTTCTTTGTTCAGGCCTCTTCCGTCATCTTTTACAATAACAAGAACGTCATTGCCTGCATTCTTTGCTTCTAAGGTTACGGTTCCTTCTTCCGGTTTATTTTTTGCCGTACGTTCCTCCGGGAACTCAATACCATGGTCAATTGCATTCCTTACAAGATGCATGATGGGATCTGAGATATGTTCAATAACATTTTTATCTACTTCAGTTTCTTCACCTATGATCTTAAGATTCACTTTTTTGCCCAGTTTCTTGCTCATGTCACGTACAATGCGGTGCATTTTAAGAAATGTAGCTGAGAGAGGTACCATTCTTATGGACATAACTATATCCTGTATCTCTGAGGAAATTTTCTGCAGTTGCCGCGCCGCTTTTTGAAAGTTTTCCAGTTCCAGCCCTTTTATGTCAGGGTTCTGAATAACCATATCCTCAGCTATAACCATTTCACCGACTAAATCCATAAGTTTATCCAGCTTCGCCATATTGACACTGATTACATTTTGCTTTGTCGATATGGACTGGATTTCTTTATTGCCTTCATGATTGACTTCATGATTGTCTTCATGATGTTCCTCAGACAGTTTACTGGCAATAAATTCCTCTTTATCGTTCATTTTCTGCTTTGCATCGCGTAATTGTTCATATTCACTATCTTCGATTTGGTCCAGTTTCAGTTCCCTGAGGAACAGGGTCTGCATAAAAAAATCTTGTACCTCTTCATAAGAAGAATCTGTTTTCAAATATATTTGAAAACCTTTCTGTCTTATTTTTCCGGCACTCTCATCATCGTCTATAAGATTTTCAGGAATATGGAAAAACTCATCTGTGATATCACAGACATTATGAACTATTGTATATGCACGGATGTTTTCCATTTCACAATCTTCTTCGAAATGTATAGTTGCTTTGAAGGCATTTTTATATTTAGATGCAATGATTTTTTTCTTGTCCATGCTGAGATAATATTGTTGTTTTTCATTATCCGGACTTTTAAGTTCTGATACGACCTGGGATGAAGTGTCAATTTGCATGTCAGCCAAAAAACTTTTTATCCTGTCCTGCAGCTCTGAAGTATTTCCGTCAGCTTTATCACCATTTTTAAGTTTTTCGATTTCGACCTTTATCAGGTCTATACCTTCCAAAACCAGATCCGATATTGCGGAATTATTAATTACTTTATGCTTGTTTTCACGCAAGAAAAAGAATAAGTCTTCAATAGAATGAGAAATAGCTGAAATGCTGTCCTGCATCATCATGGACGAAGAACCTTTGATAGTGTGCATGATGCGGAATATTTCATTAATTGTGTCTTCAGTATAATGGCCGGACTTTTCACATGAAATAATTAATTGTTCCAATTGCTCAATAAGTTGAGAGGTTTCAAACAGAAACATCTCCATCATGGGTTCATTTCCATACAATTCTGTCATTTTAATCTCTCCACAAGTATTAGATCAATAAGGTCGGATAATTACAGGTAAAGATTATGAGAAATATTGAACAGCTCAATAATCTAGACTCCCAATATCTTATTTAATACGTTAATTAGCTGTTCTTCCTTAAATGGCTTAACCAAAAAGGATTTTGCGCCGTTCATTACCGCTTCTCTTACCAATGCCTCCTGTCCCATTGCGGTTATCATAATAACATTGGCTTTCGGATCAAATTCCCGGATCTGTTTAAGAGCCTCTATACCTGATATTTCAGGCATCGTAATGTCCATTGTTACAATATCCGGGTTTAATTCTTTATATTTTCTGACGCCTTCAATTCCATTCTCGGCTTCGCCAACAATCTCGAAATTATGTTTTTTGAGCATCATTCCGATTGTCATTCTCATAAAGCTGGCATCATCAACAATAAGAACTCTTTTCATCGCTGTTTAAACACCTCACATATTTCTTATTGAAACGCTTTAAGTATCATTTCAAGCGCGGATAAAGTTACTTCTTTTAATGAGAACTCATGGTTGGAAAATCTCCACTTAAGGCATATCTCCCTGAAAGATCCCATTATAATAAGAGCTAATATGGCGCAGTCAGTATCAATTCTTATCTCACCCTTGTTTTTTGCCCCTTCGACAAGATCTCTGATCATAGTCGTTTGGTTGTCCAATATCTTCCTGACTTTATCACAAAGCTCAACATCGTACCTCAAAACATCAAAAACCTGCATGATCGATGTAATAGCAGGGTAATTTTCATAATACTCAACAGTTTTTTTAATAAAGTATATAATGGATTCTTTAGGTGAAAGATTTTTTAACTTAGCTGATTGAAAAATATCATTATCAAATTTTGAAAAGTGATCCAACACTGCGATCAACAGTTCATTTTTGCTCTTGAAATGCCGAAATAAAGCTGCTTCAGAGATGCCTTGCCTTTTGGCAATCTCCCTTGTTGATAATGCCTGTATTCCCAGCTCGTCTATTACTTCAATGGCAGTGATAATAAGACGTTCTTTTCTGGGTAAAATCCCTTTCCTCATTTTACACCTCAGACTATGTTAGTTATCACTTACTAACTTAATATATACAGTATTATCCACTTTGTTAAGACAATTTTTCCAATTGGAGAGTTAAAAGTTACTTATTTATGTTTAAGGTATTCCATCTTCTGATTTGCCGTAGAACAAAAAAAGCCGGAGATGTTTATAATTAACACCTCCGGATATTCATTGAATTGTCTAACTTGAAGAATCGTCTGCCTGGTTAATGGCGCGATATGGAAGTATTATATTTAACGGTACGGCAACAACGACACCCAATAATGTGTCAAGGGTCCGTTCAATGGCCATTTGAAAAGGTGTGATTTCGCCGGTGTATCCCATAACTACTACCAGGTAAGTAATGCATGTAAGCGCGGTTGCATCAGGTAAGCCTAATTTCACAGGAATGTAGATTATAGGGATCATCAGGATGCACAGAATAAAATAAAACAACAGTGAATAATACTTTATTCCGGAATTCAGGAAAAAGAATAATACCAATACGCCGGCCGCACCGCCAAGAAGCGTGCCTATAATTCTTGTTACTGCCGTTTGCATAGTTTCCTTTCTATCGGCTTTTATGCAAAGGAGCGCCGCAATCGTACTTTGTATTGGAACTACACCCAGAAAATAATCAATTACGCAACAAATAAATACAGCAACAACTGTCTTTATTGAGCGTAATCCGATTTTGAACCTTTTCTTTTCCTTGTTTCTCATAACGACCTCACCCGTCGCTGAAATTAAAGACCTCAAACGAGTCCCGGGCCGCTGAGACCCGGGGGCAGGATGAATAAACCTGTATCAGTAATTCCTGTCCCCTGCCGATAGATGGAAAAAACCCAATTATCGTTATAATATACGCATTAATCCACGATAAGGTTATATGAGACATCAACTACTTCATCATTCTCGATCACAAAGGACAAATTGGTGTTGGCGTTAGTATAAGTGTATTTATTGCCGTCCTGGACAAATTTGACTCCATATTTGGAAATAACATCTGCCAGTTTACTGCCAATGGTTATACCTTCATTGGTTTCAACTCCGTCGTTCATAAATACTACAGTTAAGACATATTCAGTGTCATCATCACCATCGGTATAGGTATATAACTCGAAACCATTGTAGGTATAAACGCGATCCATCCCCTGGAAAGCACAGCTGGGCGATTCAAAATAATGCATCGGTTCACCCAGGGCATCCAAAATAGGCTTTGCCACATCGTTCATGTAAATATCTATACCGTTATAACTGAAATAATATATTGATTTCTCCTCTGCGGCAGGCTTGGGTTCCTGTGCGCCGGGAGTCGTTGTGGCAGATGGGGCGGGTGTCGGGTCAGCATTTTGTGAATTGGAACCGCAACCCGCCAAAAGAATCACAACTGACATTAATATTGCAAATATTTTTATCTTCATTTTAAATTCTCCTTTTCACCTTTTAATAATCGTCTCATTATTGCCGGTTATCCTCTTCAGCCCTCTTCAGGTTGAATTTCAGCAAATAACCGTAATCTTCAAGTTCCTTATACTGTTCTTCTTTCATTTTGTAATAAGCATCGGCCTTTTCCTGCCAAATAGCCTTTAAATAATTATCCTGGCGCTTATCGGCAAGATTGAATTCCTCCTTGAGAATTTTCCCCAGGAATACCGATGATTTTTCTGCGCCTGAAAGATTAAGATGCAGCCCTGCGTCATAAGTATCGGTACTGTAGTCCAGGCCTATTTCATCCAAATGATCGAGCATGTTTATATATAATAAATCATTCTTTTGGGCATAGTCAACTATTTGCGCGTCCCATTCCTCATACCAGTGGGGATAAAGGCTCGGAGCCTTCAGCAGTACCAGCTCTATACCGTTATCTTTGCATAGCTTGACGATCTTGTCCAGGTAATCATAACAAATGTCGCCGAATCTGTAATCCGCAAGTTTTCTGGGCTTGGGAAAACTGCCTGCCGGCTTGACATCAACTCTCATAAGATATCCGTTATGGGCGATCTGGTCTTTTTTGAACCAGTATTCAAAGTCCTCTTCAGACAACTCATTCCACCTGGAATGGAATCTGAGCAAAGGAAAAATATATGTAATCAGATCTTCTTCGGGAAGCATGGATGCTTTGGCCATTTTTATCTTGGTCAATGATAAAGGCAATCCGTCAATTGACATCCTGTTGTATGCCTCTTTCTGGGGCTTGTCATACATCATTGAAAGCACGCTGAACACAACGACATCCGGCTTTTCATACTTCAATGTGTCTTCCAGGATATAGTATGAATGCCAAATAAGCTGTTGGGCGCTTCCCCGGATATAGCTCGTGATCCCGTAATTTTCCCAAAGGGTTATTGGCGAGAAATTCTCATAGACCTCACAGTCCCCGATGAATATTACATCGTGGTCCTTGTTCTTTTCTTCGTAATACTCGGATATCAAGGCTCCTTCCACTATTTTTGTCATATACTTGGGCATCAGAAGTTTCTGGAGGAGCCAGGCCAAAGTAAAAACAACCAATATTAAAATCACAAAGGATATTATCTTCTTTTTTTTCATTGGTTTTAACGATTCTCCTTAATGCTAAAACTGATTATAGATGAACTGATTGCTGTCAAAACCTATTCCGTATGCCCCGAAAATAATTATCGAGAAAAACAGCAGTACAAAAACAGCATACCTTATTATTACCGGCTTACCTGCTATTTTTTCCCGTACGCTTCCGCTTCTTTGCGAAAGGCTTACCGATATCATCACAATAACTCCAATTATAATTACGATATAGTCGGACATATCAAGGCCCAGTTTAAGCAATGAGCCGTTAAACAGTTCATTAATGTTGAGTTTGGTAAACATCGAGCCAAACATTCTGAAAGATACGCCTACATCCCGGTAGCAGTCCAGGATCCTTAAGGAGGACATAAGCAGGAAAGTACGCATAACCTGGAATAATCTGAATCCGAAGGTATCAGCCACATTGAATCTTTCATGGAATTTGGCATACAAGGGCTCAAACTCCTGTGAAACTAAAATCACGAATCCGTTTAACAAACCCCAGACAATGAAATTCCAACTGGCGCCGTGCCATAAACCCGTTGTAAACCACACGGTGATAGTTGACAGGTAAACGGGTATTCTCTTTCCTATTTCCTCTCCGAAGCGCTTTCTTGAAGATTTTGATATATTCAGCATCGGCTTGCAGACAGAAAGCGGATAGAATATGTAGTCCCTGAACCACGTTCCCATAGTGATATGCCATCTTCTCCAGTATTCGGTAATAGACTTGGAGAAAAACGGACGATTGAAGTTTTCTGTAACCTTTATACCGAGCATTTGCGCAATACCGATGGTAATATCAATGCCTCCGGTAAAGTCGGCATAAAGCTGGATGGCATAATAGACCATACCTACCAGTACAAAGATCCCGTCATAGGTTTCAGGATTCTTTGTAATCTCCAGTACTGCGGTAACTATCCTGTCGGCTATCACCAGCTTTTTGAAATATCCCCAAAGTACCCTCTGGAATCCGAATGCAAAGTTTTTTGCGTCAAAATGATGCTCCTCGTACAGGGACTTGCTTAAATCATCAAAACGGCTTATGGGACCTTGTATCAGCTGGGGGAAGAATGAAACGAACAGGGCCAGTTTGCCAATATTCCTCTCCGGCTCATACTTTCCCCTGTAAACGTCAATGATATATCCCATGGTCTGGAAGGTATAAAAGGAAATGCCCATAGGAAGCAAAAGATTCACAAAGGAAAGCTCGTTCATCTTAAACAATGTAAATATATGATTAATATTTGCAATTGCAAAATTTGTGTACTTGATGGCCGCTAAAATCCCCAGGTTGAAAAAAAGGCAAAGTAATAGCCATCTCCAGCGTCTTACCTTTATTTTCTCTTTATATGCCTTCTTTTCCTCCAGGGTTAAAGACTCTTTGTGTTCCTTAATGTATGATTTTTGCTGCTTGTCCAGGTTGCCGAGTTTTACCCCTATAAGATAAGTGGAGACAATAGTAACCGAAATGTAGATTAAATTGCTCCATCCTGAAAAATAGTAAAAAACGAAACTAGCTACCAAAAGCAGCTTCCATTGGAATCGCTTAGGTATTGTATAGTAAAGCCCGATTACTATACACAGGAACAATATAAACCCATATGAAGTAAAAAGCATAACTCCCCCTGATTAATCCTCGTCCATCAGCCTTTGTATCAATTCGTAAAGCGCCGATGCAGAGTTAAAATTCTCCGGTGTTATTTCATGGGCGGGAATTGCCACACCGTACTGATCATTGACTTCAGCAATAATGGTTACAATGTCGAAGGAGTCGAGTATTTTATCATCAATAAGACTATCATGAGTTTCAAAATCAATTTCCGGATGTAATCCCTCGAGTATTTCCAATAATGTTTCCATATTTCCTCCTATCGATTGGCATACATTTCTTTCAAAGCCAGTCTGTTTATTTTTCCGTTTGATGTAAGCGGCATGACGTCAAGTTTCTCAACAAGGTTCGGAATCATGTACCTGGGAAGCTTTTGCTTGCAATAATTCACAGCGTCTGCTTTTGTTACATCACCAACATAATACATAATAATCTTCTTTTTGTCATTATCAAAAATACATACTGCACTTTGTATCCCGTCCATTTGGTTCATTACCATTTCGATTTCTCCCAGTTCTATACGATGCCCCATGTGCTTGATCTGGTAATCTTTCCTGGATACGAATACCAATTCGCCTCTCTCATTGATCTTGCCGATATCCCCCGTCCTGTAAATCAGTTCCGGATACATGGTATTCAACGGGTTCTGCACGAATACCTCGTTAGTCCTTTCAAAATCGTTATAATAGCCCAGGGTAAGGGAGGTTCCTCTTATGCAAATCTCTCCCTGCTCGCCCTGCTTAGCGGGTTTGTTATCATCTGTCAAAAGCAGTATCTCAGTATTTTTAAACGGCCTTCCTATGGGAATTGCTTCATCAAGTGCAAATTCCCTGTCAACAACATAATAGCATGACATCCCGGTTGCTTCGGTAGGCCCGTAAAGGTTTATAAACCTGGCATTGGGCAAAGCTTTTCTCCACATATTGAACTGCTTTATAGGGAATACTTCGCTGCCGAATGCTATTGTGTGCAGGTATTGGGGGACGACCTTGTCCAGTGCGCCTAAACCTGAAATAAGGGTCAAAGCCGGTACTACCCAGCAAATCGTATTTATTTTATACTTGTTTAAAAATTCCACCAGCTTGATGGGGAACATAAACAGTTCCTTTGGTATGATATAGGTCTTTGCCCCGAATTTCAGCGTAGCGTAGGATATATTTCTTTCAAACAGGCGTCCACATACAGCGGGGTCTGGTTTCCGAATACCGTATCCCCGGATACCTGTAAGACTTCGGATAGGGTTTCGATATAATCTATTACCGACCTGTGGTTTGCGACAACACCTTTCGGCCTGCCGGTGGATCCTGACGTAAACACTATATAAATAGGGTCAGTGTCAATGGCCTTATCCCTGATTTCATCCAAAGCAGCCTGGTCAACAGGCGTTTTTATTATCTCATTATAGGAGTATACAGCTCCGTTATAATCAAAACCTTTTATCGAGTCCACGGTTGATTCATCGCATATGACCGATCTGGGCTTTAAATTCTGGAATATAAGCTCTATACGGTGTCTCGGCATCTCGTTGTCAATGGGCACATAATAACATCCTCCATAAACAACGCCAAGAAACGCGACTATGGTGTCCGGGTGTTTTCGCATGAAAACAACGATTGGTTCCTTGTATCTTCCTTCATTATGCAAAAAAGTTCCTATGGCTCTTGCATTGTCATACACCGTTTTAAATGATAATCCATCGGTTTCATTCGCATATGCGATTTTATCAGGACATATTTTTACTATATTATCCAGGTATTCGAGTATATTAATTTGCCTGTCCATCAATTCACCTTCTATACCAGCTTGGACTATACAAGCAGATTTTTATATTCGGCTTTTACATTCGCGCCTGTTAACTCGATCGATTTAATTGCGAGTACTTCCATTGCGTCTAAAAAACCGGGACCGGTTTTCCCGTCCTTCTTGATCAGTGAAAGCTCCGTGCAGCCCAGTATTATAACCTGAGCTCCCGCTTCTCTCAATTCACGCTCCACCAGTTTAAACTTATTTATGTCATAAGGCTTATTGGCTTTAATATCATCATAAATGATGCTCATGACCTTCTTCTGGCTCGTTTCGCCGGGTATATGGACCTTTATCCCCCGATTCTCCAGCAAATCGACAAAGAATCCTGCTCTGATAGTCCCGTCGGTTGCCATCAGGCCAACCTCATTAATCTGATTAGCCTTAAGATAATTGGCGGTTTCCTCCAGCATATTTATGACCGGAATGCCAATTTCCCTTAATATATCATCATAAAAATAATGGGCGGTTATACAGGGTATTGAAATGATATCGGCGCCAAGCCCAACCAAGGTTTTCCCCAATGAAACAATAACATCCAGCGGGCTCTCCTTGCTTTTCCCCAGAATATAATCTGTACGGTCCGGTATCGAAGGATGATTAAAAATAATCATGGGCACATGCTCACAATCCTTCTTTGCGTCCGTCATTTTTACTACCAGTTCAAGAAAATAAGCTGTCGCCATGGGGCCGAGGCCACCGATTACGCCCAGTTCTTTCGTAAGTATACCCCCTTGTTTAGCCAATCAACAAATCCTTCGCTTTACTCTGAATATCACATTATAGACTCTTTACTTCAGAATGTATCCGGCTCAGGCCTTGGATAATTGTATTTCTCCGGAGTCCTGGGATAATTGGACTTATCGAATCTGTAATAGTAATTGTCTTTTCCTACCCTGGCCGAAAAAGCATCCATCTCCGCATCGGTCAACATAAATGAAACCAGTTTAGGTATGTGTATGCAGGCATCAAAGTGGTACCAACCCTCGCCGAAATTCACCAAATGCCAGTAATGCCTTGCCTCTCCCGGCTTTGTCATCCTTTCTACCCTCATTGTTTGCATACCGATCCTGTTAAGCAGAAGTTCAGACATTGAAAAGTAGGTAAAGCAGTCTCCGACACCGTTCACTATTCCGTTGTAGGCTTCATACATCCAGTCGGTTTTATCGGAGTATCCCGTATAAGTAAGACGCTTGTTGACATATTTATATATTTCCCAGGCTTTTTCCCTTAAGTCCATGTCAGGAGTAGTAATTTTAGCTAATATCTCATCTGCCAGCTCTTCAAGCTGCTCCATGGTAACCCTCTCCTGCTTGACAGTGTATATAGCCTCTTTACGGGAAGTATTGCCCGACGAATCGGTTGCAGTGTATATAACTTTATATTGTCCTTCCACCTTTTGATTGACATTGGAAGTGTCAACCTGGACCGGGATCTCCCCGTCCCTGTTATCATATACATATACGCCTTTCTTGAATGAAACAGGAGTATTTATATATATGGTATTGTCTTTGACGCCGTATATTTCCGGCGGCTCCGTGTCCTGTACCACGGTCAGCTTTGCCTCAAGCTCGGTTTCATTGTTGTTCTCATCCGACAGGATGATTTTCACAGTTTGCTCCCCTACAAGCGAAAAGTCCGGCTGCTCTTTGTATCTGACCGTTACGTTGGTCAAATCTTTAATATTGGTTACAAATTTGGAAGCTTCAATCTGATCGTTTTGCCAGATTTGCTGGTCCACAGGATCCCCTTTCGGAGGAGTCAGATCAGTAACCACTATATTTGAGTCATAAATAATATCGCCAATTTTTATCTTTGCAGGATAGGTCCCCATCTTTTCCGGAACATCTGAAGGCTCAATAATGCTTGCTATCGCAAGATCCTTCTTGTCTTTCAAAAAGTCTTCAACTTTATATACCCGGTTACCTATATCCACTTTAATATTTTCTTTTGTCTTGGAAACTCTTAACCTGGCCTGGTATTCAGCTTTATTCCCTGCCTCGTCTTCCAGCACCAGAAAAACATCCTGGATTCCTGTTTTATTGAAGTCAGGTGTCGTTTTATATGCCACTTTAACATTCGTGGCATCTTTTATTCCTTTTATGAATTCCTGCGGGTCCACCTGGCGGCCTTCATACAGGTCAATATTCTTTATTTCGGCCTCAGGAGCAAGGGTATCCTTGATTTCCAGTTTGACTTTATACTTTTTCCCGCCGGATTCTATTTTCAGGTCATATGTTCCAGGCTTGTTCGTGTTTATTGTTTTAATGTCCGTGATATATTCGGCCTGTTTTGTCTGATCCTTCAAAAATACATTTGCCTGCGGCAAGTCCGCTCCTGCCTCAATGGTGACCTTCTTATTAATACCGATATATTTGAAAGCATTCGCCAAAAGCAGTACAAGCAAAGTGATCAATACGCAGACTATTATATAGAATCTGTAAATTCTTTTGTTCTTTCGTAAACGCATACAAGTCTCCTCCAAAACTACGCGAACAGCATGTCAAATCCAATATCAGGTAATGTCAGAAAATAAATCGTAATACATTTTAACATAAATAGATCGTAAAACAAAGTACCACTGCTGCCCGGCATAATTTCCCCTTCATTGAAATTATTGCCTTTTCCCAAATTTTATTTATCCGGGGTTGCAGGATATTTTGATTTATCATGCCTGTAGTAATAGGCATTTTTCCCTTTTTGCCTGGAATATGCCTCGGCCTCCGCGTCGGTCAGCATAAATGAAAAGAATTCCGGTTTATGTATGCAGGCATCAAAATGATACCAGCCGTCCCCGCAATTGATCATGTGCCAGTAGTGATTTGTCTCTCCCTCATACCTGAGTCTTTCCACCCTGATATTTGGGATCCCTACCATATTCAGCAGCAGGTCGGACGCTGCAAAAAAGGTGTAGCAATCGCCCGGGTCTTTCATCAGCGCGTAATACGCTTCGGTAATAAGGTCGTCACTATGCCTTCCGCCCAGGTAAAATACATTTTTATTGACATATTTATAAATAGCCAACGCTTTTTCTTTCATAGTCATATCGTCGGTAATGATCTTATCCAGGATACCCTTGGCGAGTTCTTCCACCACGGCACGGTCAATAAGATTATCGGGTTTTTGTATTACCGTATACGTAACTTCCCTGCTGGTACTGTTTCCCGAAGCATCGACGGCCGTGTATATAACCTTGTATGAACCTTCCTTCTTTATATCCACCCTGCTGCTGTCCACCGAGACCTCAATATCCGTATCCCTGTTGTCTACCACATATACTCCTTTTTTATAAGCAACAGGAGTATTGAGATAAACGGTGGTATCCTGCACACCGTATATTTGTGGAGGCTCGGTATCGGCCTCAAGGGTAAGTATCGCTTCCAGCCTGGTTTCATTTCCGCCTTCGTCTGTAAGTATGATACTGACGGTTTGATCCCCCACCCGTTTAAAATCAGGTTCTTTTTCAAATCTCGCGGTTACTTCTGTTGAATCGACAATATCCTCCACAAAATCCATAGCCGAAATTTTATCGACAGTCCAGAACTTCCTGTTCACAGCCCTGGCAACAGGCGCAATCCTGTCTACGATTTTAACCGCCGAATCATAAACAGTGTCTCCGATTCTTATCTTAACGGGAAATAATCCCAACGCATCAGGAAACGGAGTATCTACGATTTCAGCATCAGCGATATCTCTTTCATCCTTTAAGAATATACCGGCATCCAATCTTCCTTCGGATATATCAACTTCGGCAATTGGCTTTGCCTTGGATATCCTCAGTACTGACTGGTATTCAGATTTATTGCCCGATGTATCCTCAAGGATCAGGACTACCTGCTGACTGCCTGTCCTGTTATAGTCCGGTTCGGTCTTGTATGTTACTGTAACTTCCGTGGCATCTTTTACACTTTTTATAAACTCACGAGGTTCAACGGTACGGCTCTCATAGATGTCTACCATCCAAATCTCGGCAACCGGCGCTATAGTGTCTTTTATTTCCAGTTTTACCCGATAAGTTTTCTTACCGGATCTTACTTCTATATCATGTGTTCCCGGCTCGTTCAGATTTATACCGGCCATATCTGTTACGTATTCCGCATCTTCAGCATTATTCTTAAAGAAAGCACCGGCATCGGGTAATTCTCCGCCGGCTTCCATGGAAACAATCTTATTAATGTTATTGCGGGGCATAACCGCAAGTATTATAACCAATAACAAAATTATTCCTGCCAGAATAAAGCCTTTGGAATTTTTGACATTTATTTTCATACGGCTCCTCCACTTTTACAGGAAAAATCATATATTTTCATAGATACATCTTTTATTCTACTTTCAAACACTGTTTTTCACAATATCATATATTAACAAATTATCGGGACCAAATGTCGATAAGTATATTAAAAAACTTGCCCCTTTTAACATGTATCTTTATAATAAGTGAATATTGTCATAAAATATTATCAAACATTAAGCAGGTTTTTTTACTGTAAATAACACCCTGTTAAGATAAAGAGGAGAAAAGCGATGATGAATTTACCAAGTGTGGCCTATTTTTCTATGGAATATGCCATAGAGAGCAATGTAAAACTATATGCCGGCGGGCTTGGAATACTTGCCGGCGATTACCTGAAAGAAGCATGCGATAACAACTATCCTGTTGTCGGAATAGGGATCAAATGGAAGCAGGGCTATGGTGAGCAGTTGATAGACAGGAGAACCGGCATGCCCTATGATGTTTATAAAAACAGGCATTATGATTTCCTGGAGGACACGGGAATAACGGTTACCGTAAAAATATGCCGAAGGGATGTAAAGGTCAAGGTCTGGAAGTACAATGCCCATAATGTTGACAATCTTTATCTTCTGGATACCGATGTAGAAGGTAATGACGGCGATGCAAGATGGATAACCGGACAGCTTTACGGGTGGTTCGGCGAGGAAAGAGTCGCGCAGGAAATGGTATTGGGCATCGGCGGAGTCAGAGCCCTAAGAGCTTTGGGTTTTCATCCAACAGTCTTTCATTTCAATGAAGGACATGCGCTTTTTGCAGGCCTTGAGCTGTTAAGAGAAAAAATGGAACAAAGGCTGTCCTTTAAAAAAGCGTGGGAAATGACCCGCAAAGAAGTTGTATTTACCACTCATACCCCTGTGATACAGGGCAACGAGTCCCACCCGATAGAACGATTGATGTATATGGGAGCCAACCTGGGTTTGAACAAGAGACAGCTAAGAGCTATCGGCGGTGATCCGTTCAATATGACTGTCGGTGCCCTGAGACTTGCCAGGAAATCCAATGCCGTTTCACAACTGCATATGAAGACGGCAAACAAGATGTGGAAAAGGGTTAGAGGAAGAAGTGAGATCATAGGAATAACCAACGCCATCCACATCCCGACATGGGTTGATGAAGAAATGCTTAAGCTGGCTGAAAACTATACCGGCAGTGAATCACAGCGCAATATGCTTTGGGAAAGGCATATGCAGAATAAAAAAGAACTTATTGAATTTGTTGAAAATAGAACCGGAGTCAGGTTGGACCCGGATGTGCTTCTGATAGGCTTCTCACGCCGAGCCGCTCCTTACAAGCGCTCAAATCTCATATTCACTGAAAAAACCTTTATTGAACCACTGATTAAAGAGAATAAGCTCCAAATCATATTTTCCGGTAAAGCCCATCCTCTTGATGATAAAGGCAAAGAGATAATTTCGGATATTGTTGAAATGACAAAACTATATCCGGATAACGTGGTTTTTCTTGAGAACTATGACATGGAAATCGGAAAGATGCTGACAAGAGGGGCCGACATATGGCTGAATAATCCCAGGCGGCCTAAAGAAGCCTCCGGAACTTCCGGCATGAAGGCAGCCATGAACGGTGTGCTTAATGTTTCAATACTTGACGGCTGGTGGCCGGAGGTATGCGACCATGGCGTGAACGGATGGCAATTCGGAAATGCTTATCAAAGCGATAACGAAGCAAAAGCCGACGAGCATGACTTCAAAGCGCTGAAAAACTGCCTGATAAACGAAGTGATCCCTACCTACTATAACAACAGAAACAAATGGATAGATATGATGTCCGCCTCGATAAATACCACCAAAATACCTTTCGGGATGAAAAGGATGCTGGATGAGTATTATTCCAGATTGTATTCTGATAAATAGCCGGTTAGGGCAGTAATTCCAACCAATTGGACGAAACCTTGCACCCGCATATTAAAACACTTCTATAAGCCCGGGATTATCTCCAGTAATGCAGCGTCCGCCCTTGTCGGTCACCAGGAATGTATTCTCTATACCCACCATTCCGATGCCTTCTATTCCAACTTTGGGCTCGACAGCAATGACCATGCCGGATTCCAGCGGTTCTGTAAAGCCTTCGGCTATGACGGGATATTCATCTATATGCAGCCCTATCCCATGGCCCAGGAACTTAACTTTACGATTCTTAAAGCCCATAAAGTTTTCGGCCAGCTCTGGATCAAGGTTCCCCATAACAGTCCTGTAAATCTCCGCCGGCACATTTCCCGGCTTCAGCATCTCAGCTATTCTGTCCTGTATTTCCAGGCATTTTTTATGCTTTGAAATCGCGCTTTCAGGAAGAGACCTGCCGAACATATATGTCATGGTTTTGTCGGTATGATAGCCAGCCACACCGAAAGCAGCATCTGCAAAAACCAAGTCCCCCTTCTTAAGCTTACGGTCCCGTCTGCCGATAAACGGCACGGCAGGACATAATCCGCTGTTGCCTCCGGGTCCGTTGAAGTAATTAGGATAAATGGAACTTTCACCGAAGCCTACCTGACCAATGCCTATATCTGTTTCAAACATTGCAAACCTGGCTACTCCGTGATGTCCTTCCTTTACCATCACCGAATATAATTCCGTATTAAACTCTACTTCACTCATCCCTTCCCTGAGAATTCCAGGGACACATTCTTCCAGCACATACCTGTGTTTTGCGCCGGATTGCTCCATTAAGGACAGTTCATAGGAACTTTTAATGGATCTGACCTTACTGATCTGTTTATCGCAAGATTTTATGTTTTTAAAGGGAAAATATTTTTGGAAACGTTGCAAAAAAGCAACAGGGATTATCTCAGCCTCGATATGGCAGGTTTCAGGCATCTTAATCGTACCGGCGGCATCACGGTAGCTTTCCATCGGTCGTATTTGCGGGAAAAGGGACTCATCCATGGCTCTGTCGAAACTTCTTCGGATCCACAGGGCAGCATCTTCATCCCTGGGGATCAACAGCATACCTTCCTGCATGGTTCCCGTAAAATAATAAAGATTGATTTTATTGAATAATACGGCTATCTCCCAGTCCGGTTGAGTCCTGTCCATTTCTTTTCTGAATCTGCTCATTCGCATATTTAGTTCGTTTAACGGTACCTTTTGAGATTCGCTGATCATTTTTACATTCCTTTCAATATGTGTTTTGCCTGCCGCTCAACTTTACCAGTCCTGAGAATGACCTCCCGCTGAAAAAAATGACACTTGCCGCCTTCGCGGGCGGTATCTTCATTTTATATATTCCGGTATTATATTCAGGGCATTACATCTGAACTCTTTTTCACTTGTTCATGCTATTCCTGAATATTTTGATCAAATCTTCACGGCTTGGAACTATCGGGCAGTTTTTTACATTAGCAGAACCGGCAGCGATCGACGCATAATTCTCTATTTGTTCATCGGTAAGCTTCTCTCTTTCTCCTAAAAGATCATCAAGCATGGTTATGAATTCATTAACATTACTCATTCCCATAGCCGACAGGATTTCATTGACACGCTCCGGCCAGCTTTTCTCAATGTATTTTAAGAATTCTCCCAACAACAAGCCATTGGCCCTACCATGATCTATATCATGGAAATATGTCAGTGAATATCCCATAGAGTGAACAGCGGTAGTTTTGGTATTGGCAATTACCATACCCCCAAGCGTTGATGCATATAACAGTTCAAACCTCTGCATTCTGGTCAGCTGACCGGATTTAAGGCTCTCAAAACATTTAGAAATGCGCCGGATGCTTTCCAGGGCTATTGAGTCTGTTATGGGATTCGCCCCAAGTGACAGTATTCCTTCTATTGAATGTGAAAGAGCATCCAACGCGGTATTAATCGTTATCTCTTTCGGCAGGTTATCCATATACTTTGCATCCAGAAAAGCTATCCTTGGAAAAAGTATCGGAGAACCAATACTTTTTTTTGTCTGTAACCGGTTATTCGTCAGTATAGCATATGGAGTTACCTCCGAACCTGTTCCGGCTGTTGTGGGCACTAAAATCATGGGAAGTATTCTATCTGAATACTGTCCTTCATACAGTTTATCCATAGGAATGTCCTGGCAGGTCACTAAGTTGATGGCTTTTGCCGCGTCCATGGGAGAACCGCCGCCTATGGCAACGACAAAATCCACATTTTCAGACTTTGCGAATGCAGCCCCTTCATAAATGCTCTCTACGGTGGGATTGCTCATGATTCTGTCATACAAGGCCCATTCCTGCCCGTTTGATGAAAGCACTTCCAAAACATCGTCAAGAGCCCCGTTTTTTTTCGCCGAATGCTTTCCGGTAACTATCAGAGCTTTTTTCCCCATTTGCAGAAACAACTGGCTTCCGGATTTGACACAGTCGTCTCCCATCAAAACCTGTGTAGGCATATAATATCGTTTGATCATCGTTGTATACCCCCAACGGAACATATTTCATATTGATATGATACTTACTATTTTACCCGATTTAAAACTTTTAGCAATGCTTATGATCGCTCACTAACCGGCTTTGTTCCCTTACAGTACTATTACAATTTTTTTAAAAAACTGAACGAATTATAAGGTATTGCAGTCTATTATGTTAGAATTAAAATCAGGAAAAATAAAACAATATGGAGTTTGTCATGAAGTACATAAGAAAAATCCTTATTCTAACCATCATTTTTATTCTCTTATTTAACATTTCGGCTTATGCCGCCACTGACAGCGCAAGTCCAAAGCAAAGTAAAGATTTCCGGGGGTTATGGGTCGCCACGGTCGTGAATATTGATTATCCTACAAAAGCGACTACCGACTCCATAAACTTACGAATTGAAGCGCTGCGGATCCTTAATTATGCAAAAGATACGGGGTTTAACGCTGTTTTTCTTCAGGTGCGCCCGACTGCCGATGCCCTGTATAAGTCTAAAATCTTTCCCTGGTCCAAGTATTTGACAGGCAAGCAGGGCGTCGCGCCTAACGGGGATTTCGATCCCCTTGAGTATTGGGTTACCGAAGCCCACAAAAGAGGGCTTGAACTCCATGCCTGGATAAATCCTTACAGGGTTACAAAATGGTCGTCTGGTGAACCCAAACATGATTATGCTTCTCTTCACAGCACAAATCCTGCCAGGATACACCCCGAATGGACTGTGAAGCATTCAGACGGGAATATCTATTTCAATCCGGGGATACCCGAGGCCAGACAACTGATCGTAAACGGAGTCGTTGAAATAATCGAGAACTATGATGTGGACGGTATCCATTTTGACGATTATTTTTATCCCGATCAGAAGTTCGATGATGCAGAAGCTTATAAGAAATATAACCCAACCGGAAAGAGTCTGGATGACTGGCGTCGTGACAATGTCAATACGCTGGTCAGGGAAGTTTATAACGCCATAAAAAGCATGAAAAGCAATGTCCGTTTCGGAATAAGTCCTTTCGGGATATGGGCGAATAAAAGCAGCCATCCTTCAGGAAGCGATACAAACGGGCTTCAATCCTATTACAGTCATTATGCCGATTCCCTGTACTGGATCAAGAATGGGATCATCGACTATATTGTTCCCCAGATCTATTGGAATATCGGTTATTCCGTCGCGGATTACAAAAAGCTTTCGGCCTGGTGGGAGAATGCGGTCAAGGGGACAAATGTAGACCTTTATATCGGACAAGCCGCCTATAAGGCAAATAACCCTGATCCCAAGAACGCCTGGTACGGAACGGCTGAAATAGAAAGACAACTGGCGTTGAATGAAAACAGTAATATCATTAAAGGAAGCATTTTTTACAATTATAATTCCATGGCCAAGAGTATCGCCCTTACCAATGTCGTAAAGGCAATCTTTGAAAAACGGGACGGCAAACTGCCGGCAGTTGCTGTAAAAATATCCCGTCCTGAATCAGATATTACAACCAGCATGACATCCTTCTATTTAAACGGAGAGTCGGACCCTTCCCAGCCCCTTTATCTCAACGGCAAGCTTGTGAAGAACAGGTCTCCGAAAGGCTATTTTGGTGTGCTTGTTCCCCTCTCTGTGGGGAAAAACACCTTTACCTTTACCCAGGCCAATTCAAGCGCCACCTGTACCATTACCAGGACGTCATCTTCCGGTTATGAGAAAATGAATGCGGTAGAAATACCAGCATCCTCCACATTCCCTCAGTCCCAGGAATACCGGATGCCCGGGGAAAAAATCACGCTTTCCTGCCAGGCTCCGGCCGGCGCAACGGTTTCGGTCAAACTGGACGGAAAGACATATTCCATGAAACAAACCTCCGGTCCGACCAATCCCTCAGGATTGTATAAAGCCACCTATTCCGTTGAATATACCATTCCTTCTTTCACCGGTACACCGCGGGTAATAAACCTGGGGGCGCCGGTATATACCGTCAGTTATAAAGGGACGGTCAAATCTAAAACCGCACCTGCCAATATCGGAGTGATAATGAAAGGCGCTCCTTACTATGCCGAAGTGATCTATGATGTAATCGATACATATAATGAGCCTGTTTCAGGCAACGGAGCGGCTTATGAGCTATACAAGGGTATGGTCGATTCGGTTACAGGCATGACGGGCAGTTATGCAAGGCTATCATCAGGCCAGTGGGTATACAAAAGCAAAGTCAATATTTATAACCTGCCCAGGCCGGTGACTCCGGTCGTAAAAAGCGCTGCCTATTCCGCCGGAAACTATTTTGATGTTTTTGAGCTTACCCTGTCATTACCGGCGGCTGCTATAGTATCATACGACGGACAAAATGTCGTCCTTAATGTTTCCGCCCCGTCTTCGGCGGCTTTGCCGAATCTTCCGTCCAATTCGCTGGTTTCATCTATAAAGAATACTACCAGCTTATATTCCTCAGAGTATGTACTTGCCAGAAAAGATAACTCTGTAATTGAAGGTTATTATATAGAAAAAACCAACACCGGCATAAAACTGGTACTCAAGCGTAAAACTAAAGTACAGTCATCAACAGAACCCTTAAAAGGCATTACGATAATGCTGGATGCCGGTCACGGAGGCAGTGAGCCGGGAGCGATCGGACCTTTGGGAACCCGTTATGCCGAAAAAGATATAAACCTGGCCCTTGCATTGAAGCTTAAAAAGGAGTTGGAGGCAAAAGGAGCAAAAGTCTTAATGACCCGGACCAATGACGCCACCATTTCCCTGGCAGACAGGCTTACCGCCTCAAGGAAGGCAAGGCCGGATATGTTTATATCTCTCCATGCCAACAGTATGTCCGATGATGTTGATATCTCGAAAATCAGCGGCTTTGCAGTCTTTTACAGAGAAGTCCTGTCAAAACCTGCGGCACAGCTTGTCTACGATGCCGTCATCAAAGAGCACGGAAAAAACAAGCATGGGGTCAATAAAAAGAACTTCTATGTCACTCGCAACACCTGGGCGCCTTCATTCCTAATTGAAAGCGACTTCGTACCAAACCCGACTGCGTTTGAGTGGCTCACAAACGACGCTGAACAGACCAAATTCGCAAAGACCATCGCTTCAGCCATTGTAGAGTATTATAAACAGTAATATATCCTGTGATCTTCACCGAAAATCAAAGATGTCTCCGCTGCCTCCGCGGGGACATCTTTTCTATGATTCGATATTTCAGAGTTTTAACCAACCATCGAATTTTAACCAGCCATGTTTTTTTAGTATTCTCCGTCATACAAATAATAGTCGATGATAATTTCAAGATCTTCCATGTTCCTGTAATCAACGCATATTTGGATATGACCCCATTCGTAATGTTTATCATCGGTTACCGCATATTCCTGGAGCACTTTACATAAAAAATCTCTTTGCAGTATTGCCAGTTTTTCGTATTCCCCTGCATTAAACGTACCTTTATCACAGAAATCATAGTAATCTCCCAGTGTCATTGAAACAGACGATACAATTATCATTTTGACTGCCCCTTTTTATTTATTCAGAAATTTTACTTACTTCCGGAATTAAGTTTTGTATGTCCACTTATAGCATATACGAGTTAATAAAACTCTGGAAAATTGCCAATTTCGATATAGTCCTTCAATATCAGCCAAACGTCCCGTAAAAGTCTGTCAGCCATATCAATACGGTTATAAACGGGCGGAGTTTTTCCAGGGTCTTGGCCCCTATACCTTTGACATTGATCAGTTCGTCAACGGATTTAAAGGGACCGTTGGAATTACGGTAGTCAATAATAGCCTTTGCTTTTACCTCTCCGATATATGGCAGGGCTATAAGCTCTTCCATTGTTGCTTTGTTGATATTCACCCTGGCTGATTTATCTGATGATTCTTTCACTTGATATTCTTCATCTGATTTTTCCATCGGTATCGAATTCTGATATTTTTCATTTTCGGTTACTCCTGTTTCTTGCCGGCTTGCTGTTGGCAACGGTTCCTCCGTTGATTCCTCAAAAGTATCAGTCTCCGAAAAAGATATCCAGCAGCGTCTTAACGAAGAGAAATTAGACAGAATAAGCACTGCAATCAAAAGCAAAACTAAACAGGGAACGACAAGATATTCCCATGCTATCTTATAGGTCCTGCCTTTAACATTTATCTCCACGGTTAACTCCTTATTCCATTTTTTATCAATATTATGACATATTTTAATATAAAATCAATAATAAGCAACCCCATAACTGGAAACTTATGGTCGGCTTCCCGGTCTTGAGTTTATAACTGATGTACTTTATAATTGATGATATGGTAGGATAATAAATTTATATTATTCGTTCGGTAGTCTTTTATTTTTAACTTAAGATAAATTAGGGGTTGATTTTTTGAAAGCTAAATTAATTACCATATATACCTTAATAATCATCATCCTTACACTTTCAGTTCCCTTACAGGTCTTTGCCGAAACCGAACCCGGTATTACAGCCAAAGCATATATCCTTATCGAGATGAAAACAGGCCAGGTTCTGGCAGAAAAGAATGCAGACGAGCGACGTTCCCCTGCCAGCACCACGAAAATAATGACAGCCCTGGTTGCATTGGAGAACGCAGATCTTGATGATGAAATGACAGCCTCTGCGAACGCTATCAACAGTGTTCCGTATGATTATGTAACAGCGGGTATCAAGGTTGGCGAAACTTTGAAATTCAAGGACCTGCTTGACCTGATGATGATAACTTCAGCAAATGAAGCCAGTAACATAATTGCTGAAAATGTATCAAAAGACGGAACTATGGAAGGTTTTACCGAACTTATGAATCAAAAGGCAGCTGAACTGGGTTTGACGGGTACCCATTTTACCAACTCCAGCGGTCAGGAGGATGAAGATCACTATACAACTGCAAGGGATCTTGCATACTTGGCCCGCGAAGCCATGAAGCTGGATGCCTTCAGAGAAGTTGTGGGAAGGACCGATTTTAAAATGCCGGATACCAATTTCAGAAAAAGTAATGAATGGAAGGCCGGCCATCTTACCTATACGAATGAGCTTCTAAAATCCCGCTCCAAGTATTATTCCAAGGTCACAGGAATAAAAACCGGATATACAGAGCCAGCAGGGTTATGTTTAGTTGCTTCGGCCGTTAACCCGGACGGTCTTGAGCTCATTTCCGTTGTCCTCGGAGCAGAGGACAAAACCCATCAGTTTGAAGACTCTCAAAAGCTTCTGGAATACGGATTCAAAAATTTCAGCTATCAGCAGCTTGCTAAAAAAGGAGAATATGTTGCCAGATATGAGGTTGCTGATGCGGTTGACGGCAAAAAGGTAGAGATTATAACAAACGGTGATTTCAGCTATATTCTGCCCCTGGATGAAGAGGTCCGGAATAACAACCTGAAAATAGTCAAAACATTTAATGAGCCTTTTGCGGCTCCTATCGAACAGGGACAAACTGTAGGCAAAATCGAATATATCTATGGCGGAAAGTCGATCGGAACAGTTGAGCTTGTCGCGAAAGAAGCGATAGAAAAAACCACGATAGCCATTTTACGTGACAAGTATAAAGAAATTATAAATGACGAACGTTTCACTTTCGGCGTTAAAGCAGCCGTATTAGCTATTATAGCTATAATCATATTAAGCTTTATATTACGTATTATAAGAAGAAAAAGACGCCGCAGCACGTACTATTCCTCAAGGAATATCGATTACCGGTACAGGAATTACAAATAAATATACTGCTTTGGGACCGGATAGTTTCCCCGCAATATCATCAATTTCTGAGGCTGCTAATAAGATGTATGAGAATACTCAACCATAACTTTTAAAGGTGATAGCATGTCTGATACCGATAAAAGCGGGGAAAAGACTCTCCTCGTTTCCTTACTTTCGCTTCTCCGTTCAAGAGATAATATCAATATCAGAAACGTGCGGTTTGACCACATTCAATATATGCTTATTTTCTCTCTGGCTCCCGTTTTCGCAAATATGCAGGGCGCTTTGTTCAGCGATTCGGTCCGCCTTTTCGGACTGGATGCAATGACGCATATGGGCAGCGCTTATTGTATAGGCGCAGGAGTGTTGTTCGCTTTAACCAATGTAAAGAATATGGCAGTCGCTGCACGTATATTTGCCGCTTTTACGGCAGCTGCTTTCATACCGTGGTTGTTTATGCCCGAAAACCTGTTGAGCCTGATTTTAGCGATCCTGTTCATGTTCGGCCTGGGAGGCTGTGCCGCTTGCGCGGCTTTTGCATATGCCTTTGCTCTGAACAATACAGAGCGGCTTCTTGGCGCTGCAGCCGTTTCGTTTTTCTTTGCGCTGAACCAGATTGACGCCGGTCTGTCATTTATATCAGGTTTTTTCAATAGATTCTATTTGACATCGCTAGTGGCAGGCACCTTGATTTGCCTTTTTTTATACAAAACAGACGATTTTTCGGAGGCCGAAAGAAGACCCAAAGCTAAACTTAATTCGGCTCACAAGCTGATGCTGTATTTTTTTATCGCGCATTACTTCGTTGAAATATTCTATACTTATCTGCCGGGAGCATCCATGCCCAAAGCTATGGTGGCTAACGGGGCAGTAGGGATTTTGGTGGTCGTCCTTACGGTTGCCTTGCAGTTCATCACCAAACGAAGTGTCTGGAATATGTGCAATTTGTTTTTCCTGGCTATGATATGCACTTATATGCTTTATTTTTCGCCTGAAGGCTCTGCCTTCAGGCATGCCGCCCGTTTTATACATGGTTTTGAGCAAATGGGATATATTGCGGCATATTACCTGCTTGGCTGTGTTTTCAAAAAATACGGAGATTTTCATATCTTCAGACTGTGCGTCGTTACGATCCTGCCTTCCAGTATACTGTCATATATAATACCGGGTATATTCGCAACTTACGCTCCCGATTTGCTTCCTCACGCGGCAACGATCACTTCCGGCATTATTTTTATCATATTCATCCTCTTATCTCCTGCCTATTCAAAACATCTGTTTTATGCCGAATGGTCCGATGACTTTTATTCTACTGATATGACAAATGATGCCGATAAGCGGAAACAGTCCGATATATTGGAAGGACTGGGACTTTCGCCCCGTGAAAAAGAAATTGCCGCATTGCTTCTTTGCGGCAGATCGGCAAAACAAATTGCCGAAGAACTGGGGATCACGATCAATACTGCAAATTTCCATATCAAGAATCTGTACAAGAAACTCAATATAGGAAGCCGTTCAGAGTTGTTTGCACGATTCGGCGTCCTTGCCCGCCGGACTGTATGAAAACCTCCGACTGAATATGATAATTCATTCCGAAGAAAGCACAAAAGCTGTAAAACACCGGTAGTAAAAACGTCCTTCCTGGTATAGAAAGAACGCTTTTTATTTATACGAGATTAGTCTGAATCCTATATTTTTTAAGCGGAATGTTTTATTCCTGCCGAAAAATTATTTCAGGCACTAGTCGCCTACCAATTGATACTTGTATCAAAGCTTGCATTGACCGAGCCTTCCACCTCGAACAGCCATAGATCAAGGCTGTAGGAGACCGTACATGAACAAGCCAGCGACCACGAATCGAAAGGATATGCCGAACCTAACATGCCTCTTGCATCCAGGTAAAAACTGATGATATTGAACCTTTTTTTACCAACCTTGATGCCGCCTTCTATTCCGCCCTTAAGATAGAGTTCCAGGGTGAAAGAATTGTCAGCAAAGTAATATGCCCCGTCAGCTCCCGCGTAGAGATAACCCCGAAGATATACAATGGCGATCTCCATAGTCTTATCCAACCCCAGTTCCATCTTGGCCTGGACCATGGAGTCCCCGTCTTCATCGATACGGAATCCCGCACCCATGCCAAGATGGAAGATACCAATGTTTCCAGCCAGTGTTTCCGGGTATCCAAGATATACCCCGAACAGCCGGGGGCTATATTCAAACCCAAGGCTGCCGCCAACTTCGGCCAAAAACAGGTTGATCCTGTCAAGGGTAATGCTGAACGAAAAGTAACGATCCGGATGGCTGTATCTTATGGATGCAGATCCCACTTTTGTAAACCCTCCGTCTCCCCCTATCAACGAGCTGAGACTTAACGGGAGATAAAGGCTGCCGTCGGCGCTCACTGAGGGACCTCGCTCGAAACCGAAATACAGGTCCCGTATCTCGCAAAGCTTTGAGACTTCAAGAGTTCCTCTTATGCCTGCAGCGAAGTATGAACCGCTTCTCTGATACACCTGGAGATCTTCTATGAATCCTTTTATCTGGTTGGCCTGATTTGGGAATATGAACCGCTTTTGCTCATCCTGTGAGATTTGCATGTTATATGCAACCATGCCCGTAAAACCGCGAATTTCGCCTGCCCCCAGCGAGATTTTTCCGTTTTGGCTGGTCGGAACCAGGCCTACAGCGAAATAGCATCTGTCGTGTTGTTTATCATATCCAAAGCGGGTTTCGGCTTTAATGGGCATACCCTGAAGCTGCTTTAAAAAGTTAAATTCCAGCTGCTCGGTATCGAATTCCACTATTCCTCCGGCATTCTGGAGCTTTTTTGGTACAAGGACCCCGGAAATGTCCACACAGCCGTCAAAGGAGGTTTCAAGAACAGAAAGTGATTCATCGTATATAACCTCAGGATTGCCCAAAACACATGGACACTCAATTATAAGTTGATCGGTAGTGTCATCTGAAAGAGCTATGATATCCGAGAGTTGTGTAGCCCCGTACAGATTCATCCTGACCGCTCCCGACGGACGGTGTACAAGTTCAAACCTGCGTATTTCCATGGGAAAGCCTTCAAAGTCTATATTAACCGGTTTGGTCAGATAAGCGTTGGTATATTTACGTCCCTGTGCATCTGTTTTATTGCCTGCCAATGTTTTATCTGCCGGGATAACCAGGTCCGAGAATGCCAATAAATCTTTCGATGAAATACCCGCAACCGGCGCGTCAGGCTGGGGTAATCTGAGCCCTCCGCTGATGTGCAAACCGTCCTCCTTGAAGAAACCGCCGTCTATTTTAACATCTATACTATTGGCAAGAGCATTCCCGATCATTGTCGGCGCCACAGAACACAGAAATGCTCCCTTCTTTCCGTCCTCATTATCCTCCTTGTTCGTATACAGCTTTGCTTTCACCCAATTATTCTGTAACAGATCGACCCTGACCTCGGCATTGATTTCAAGGTTTACGCTGTTAGCATAAAGATCCAGCAAACAGTCGTAAACAATGACCTCTGTAAAGCCTCCCAGTTTTTCTCCAAAGTCAGCGGGGACTCCTTTGGTGTTATACAGATAAGTCTGATAATTAAAACCGTTCAAATCGTATATCATCTCGCCCCCGGCAAGTTTGAAGTCAATAGCGCCTCCTCCGTCACGCTGGATAAAATCGGGCGGCAGTTTAAGGGTCCCCCCCTTGATAACCAGTCCTACCCAGAACGGTTTTTCAGTTTCATTGGGCGTCTGGGAACCTCCTGTTTTTGGTAAGTAGTTTTCTCTGTCAAGATCAACGGTAACACCGGTTGGAGAGACCACAATAGCCTGAGAGCGCTGATTAGAAATATCCAGGCTGCGTTCTGTGATCCTTGTCGGGGACATATGGCTGTTTTCCATAACAAAGCCTTTTCCGTTCCAATCATTGACCTCGATAGGGATCCAGCAGCACTTTTCCTGGAGTGACGGGTCGTCCGGAACGATCAACAATCCGTTTTGCTGTACCGTCTCGCCGAAATGTATAAGCCCTGCGCTCATTACCGATTCCAGAAGCTCCGACATATTGCCGGCCTCCAGCTCATCCATCTCATTGGTTTTCGGATGACCTCCTGCGTATATGCCGGGAACACCTTCACCGGTCACACCTTCCTGCTCAAATGGCAGCACCAGGTTTCCCCACAGGTATCCTCCCGGCCGGACTTCTCCGTCCGTAAACCCCAGGACGGCAGAATCCACCCGCAGCGCCGCACCGCCCGGCACAAGAAGCTGCAGGCTCTGTTCTTCTTTAAGATCCATGGTCCCGGTCATTCTTCCTTGTGTATCGAAGGTCAGATTACCTGCCGGAACGAATTCTATGCCCTCGTTGTTCAATGTTTCAAGGTGCGATTTCATTATAATCCGGCTTCCTACAATAGTAATGAGATCCTTTGCACCTGTTTTTGCCCCGTCCAGCCGTATCCATAACTCCTTATGATCCCGAAGGATGAACTGCTCATACCGGATAGCAGGAAGTTTATTTTTCACTATGATGTTGCCGACACGAAGCTCGGCGTTTTCAAACTCAATAGCGTACATGTCACCAATCAGGTTTTTATTAAGCGTACTCTTTATATAACCGCTTACAACGGCTTTGTTTTTTTCGGGGTCAACATTCAGACTCACAAGTTTCACTCCGATATTTGTAAGTTCGACAGGCTCTTTCAGATATATTATTCCTTTGGTCATGGTATCGTAATTGCTGTTTCCGCTCTTTGGGTTTATTGAGGCACCCACGATCTCCACTGTGACTGGGGTTTCGTAACCTATATCCATCCTGGCGGTACCTGCATACATCCGAATGGGAGATGATGCAGGACATCTTAGATTCACATCGGTGAGCCTGAAGTTCATACAATACATCAAATCCGACTTAAACTCGATAATTCCGGATACGGACGGTATTTCGGCAGACGGCTGGGATGGCGAAACGACAAAAGAAACCGCGGAGGGGACAGTTGACCGGGCAGCTGCAAAAGTCACAGATGGCGCAGGTATGCCACCAATGGGTTTTAACGGTTTGGTGGTTTCCTTCGGTTTATCCGGCGCTGAAAGCGAAGTAACGTTCAGGCTGATTTCTTTCGAATCGCTGCCAAAAGAGTTGGCAACCTTGACCACGAACCTGTATGTGCCGGGATCAATGAACTTGCTTACAGTAAGAAGCCCTGTGCTGTCGATGCTTGCCTGGGAAGGAACGCCCATTCGCGGTGACACCGGCTCAAGCGACCATGATAAAGGAGTGGTACCGGTGGCTGTAAGCTGCACCTTCAGGTCTTTGTTTCTGGTGATCATACTAAAACTGTACCCATCGCTGCGTTCATCCAGCCTGGGGGCTGATCCGACCTCCATTTTACGGGATACTTTCAGCGTAAAGGAATCCGAATGCTCACCGTAGTCATTCTTCGCTGTAAGAGTTACAGTGTAAACACCGGGTTTGAGAGATGAATCCGAAATAAACTTTCTTCCTGCCACATCTATGGAAAATCCTTTTATTGAATTTCCCGATGCATCTTTCACAGATGCCGAGACGGTGATGGGTTCCGTACCCATAAGTTTGTATTGTACACTGAATGAAATACCCTCAAAGATATTAAATTCATTTTCCGCAACTGTAATTTCGGGCGCAGTGCCGGCCGGCTGGGCTTTCGTCACTGTCAGCTTAAAGGAATCGCTACTCTCACCATAGTCATTTTTTGCTGTTACAGTAACATTGTATACCTCTGCCGGCAAAGGAACCGCTTTGACCTTAGACGCCGCCGTATCAACAGAAAAGCTTGTTACTGCATTGCCGGCCTGATCTTTTGCGATTACCGAAACTGTAATTGGCTTGGTTCCGGTCAGAGTATAGAAAACGCTGAAGGTACTCCCCTCAGTTATGCTGAAACTGCTTTCCTGAATATTTATGGAAGGCGGATATGTGGGTTCGGGCAAATTATCAGGGATCTCCATTCCAGGAGTATCAATTATCTCCGGAACCTCAGGCATCTCATATTCTTTTGGAATATCCGGAATTATCGGCTTTATATTCGACACATAGGGCAGGCTGACCATAACAGGCTCAGAGAATTCCGAGAGGTAGCCTCCGGTGTCAAGGACTTTAACCTTATACCAGTTATACGCGAATATATCGGCCTCGGTATCCTGCCATTTGGGTTCAAAAAGCAGGGGGCTTGCCTGATAGTAAGTACCGTCTTTTTTGTCGGATCGATAAACGATATATCCCACTGTATCGGCCAGACACTGTTCAGGTGTCAGTGGAGCCATTTTTGGCAAGTTCCATGACAAATGGGGTACATTGTCAATGATTTTACCGGCCAATCCGTCTATTGGATCGAAGGGACGGTTTCTTCGGGGTGTTACCTCCACAGGCTCAGGCCGTGAAGAGCCGAGATTATCATCGTTCCATGCCTGCACCGTGTATAGATACTTTATACCGTACCTGGCTGTGGTATCAATAAAGGACAGAGGCTTCAAAAGTCCCGTAGCAGGGTCAACAGTCTCGGTGATATCCTCATCGGCAGGCACTTCTCCGATTTTTGTCCAATGCACTTTCCCCAGCATTTTCTCGCTGAGATCCTGGTAATCGGCAAGTGCCAGGGGACCGAATTTATTGAGTATCCAATTATATGCATCAAGACCATTCTGAGGTCCAAGCGAAGCGATGTTTTCTGAAATGGAAGTTGATTTCGCGAAAGGAATGGTCTTAAACCTGCTGACCGGCAGAATCCCCGTGCCCTGTGCGGCTAAAGACGGCAGGGAGTCCGGTTTCAGCGACTTTTCCAACATTCCGGTTATAAAAACATCTTTCTGTGATGGAGAACCAAACAAGCCCGACAGAACCTCGGGGGCATCATTAAGCATTTCAGCATATGCTTTATCGCCTATAACCGGGATCGCGGCACGATAAATCTCATACCTGTCACAGTGGCTGACAGCCGAAAAATTGATTTGCACGCCATCCTTGCGGGAGAGGGGCAGCAACAGATTAGGTGTCTCGGGCGGTTTGGTGGAAGGGACCCGGAACCGCTGTACCTTCCCAACCGTCGATTCCACTCCCCATGGTGAAACCGATGTTACTTTATAATAATAGTAATGAGCAAAGGACTGATCCACCCGTTCGTTATAGTGGGGAATCTTCAGGCGGTCTCCCACCAGTGTCCATTCAAGCTTGGATTCATCTATCGGTTTTTTAAATGAGGCGACCTCACTTCTGTAGACACGGAAATACTCAACCTGGGGGTCATCCGGAATATCCCAGTCGATATAGACATATCCTCCTTCGGGAGCGTCAGAGTCACCCATGCCGCCGATTAACTGATTAATAAAACCCAAAGTTGGATCTGTTGTTGCTAATTCATAGGGAACCTTGATTTCAGGCTCAAGACATACCAGAAAGACCGAAATGCTTCCCGGCTCATTGGAAAGACCACCTAACATCATTTGGTTCCGGGTCACAGCAGTATCGTTCACCCGTCTCCATCTGCCCATCCGCAAAAGTTCGGTACGGGACATGTTCTGCATTTCCTCCAAAGGCTTAGGCTCAAACATCGGTTCGTAAAGAACATACCCGCCTAACCCTTCGCCGCTGTAAGCCGGCCATTTTAATCGGGCAGTTTGATCAGGCAGTACGTCCTCACCCCGGACTGCAACAAACATATGTATGTAGCGTTCGTCGGGCAAATTACCGTAATTCTCGTCAAGAAACCTGGAGGCTGCCCCGGCGACCAGGAAGTTTCCAATCTTCACCCCGTCATTTTTTGCGTTGGTAAGCGTATCAGGGTAAGCACCGGCCGGAACTGGCCTTGTGGGAAAATTCGCTGTGGTTTCAAGATCACTGTAAGTTACAATTTCAGGCCTAATAATACCCGGATGGCTGCCTGAATAATCAGGAAGTTTATTAATATGCATGGAAATAGAGAGTTCGGCCGGAGATTCCGGCTCCAAAGCAGTAGGTATTGATATTGTAGCCGACTGGGACCAGGCGCTCTCGTTATTCCAGGAATCCCAGGCTGAAACCCAGTATTTATATGTACAGCCTTCTTCCACATCAATATCGAAATAAACCAGATCCGGATGAGCAAGGCTGAACTCTGAAAGGAAAAGATGGTTGGCTTTTTTGCGTTTATACTTTTTATACATTGGTTCTTCCGCTGCCAGGGACAATCCGGGCTCCTGGCTGAATACCATTCCTGTACTGCCTGTAGTTGCCGACTGCTCCTCCTGCGGCGGTTCAGGGTTGCTATAGGTAATGTCGGCCAAAATCTCAGGTTTACCGAATAACCGGGCCCCGACAGCAACTGCTCGGTATATGGTAAATCTCACAGTATCGGGTGAATCGGTGTATATAGGAAGCACAATACCCCGTTTCCCGGAGTTTGCGTCCAAAGATTCCTGGACTGCCGGTGAAGGGTCCACAGCGTTGTCCGAACGTACCGGAGTGTCTATTGAGGGCGAGTTGGGCGGAGTCACTTTTTCTACTGTGAAAGTAACCGGGTCGGAGTATTCACTCATCCGTCCGAATACGTCCAGGGAACGGATCCGGTATGTTGCGGTTCGCCCGTTATCAACTGTATCCTCAAAGAACACCGGTGATTCAAAATAGATATTTGTTTCGTCAAGCATGTATGAAATAACTACGGGGTCTTCGTTAATCTGCCTGAAATCTCTCTCTCCGTCAAGTTTTCGTTCTATGAGATATCCGCTCAGTATGTTTTTTTCTTCAGGTGTCTGAGGAGGCGTCCAGCGCAACGGCACTTTTCCGTCCAGCCCGTATCCCATCAGTCCCCGGGGTTTGGACAGTTTGTTTTCTGCTCCTTTTGTGACTTTAATACTGGTACCCTTACCATCCGGTGTTTCCACCAGGTATTCTATTTCTGTACCGACGGGAAGGTTCAATGATGAGAGATCATCCCGCAGCAAAAACCCTGCTTCCTCTGCAAACTCGCTGTCCACAAAGCTAAATGTTGCCAGCTGCTGTCTTGCTGCAAGGATAGAGTTGGCAACCTCAAGTTTTTCCGCCGACCCCGGCCCAACCCCGATTTGGCTGACGCCGGTCAAAGGTTTGGCTTGTTTTACAAAGAATTTTTCAAGAACAGGCTTACTTAATCCGGTGTATAAGCCGGATCCGCCCCCGCCGGTCACATAAACAGGCTGACTCAGTAATCGATCAGTATAGGGCATTTTTTGTTCCATGCTTGCCGGAATGGTTATCATAGCATTTTTCATCTCTATATAATCCAATTCGCCGCTTACCCTGGGTTTCGGACTAAGGGTATCGCTGAGGTAGGCAATATTTCTGAATTCCTCCGGAGTCATTCCGAGAATCTGCATTTTTTCGGGTGTAAGGGCGGCTTGTTGGTATAGGGCTTGGATCAGATCAGCATCGGATACGGCAAGTGTACCTGCAAGGCCTTGTTGGGGCGATGCCTGGTTACCGGAAATCATCTCTTTTTTCCCGTTAACTATGCGGTATAGCCTGTAACCGTTCTCGGGCAGCCAATCCCCTGACGGTACCATATGGATGAATGCCTCATCGGGCGATTGCCAAATGCCTTTAATGTTTATTTGGGCCGGAACTGAAACAAGATCGTCATAATCATATTCTTTAGGCTTAAGCAAACGTGAAGTGGCTTCCTTCAGTTTTTTGAGCGTTGTCTTTTGCTGTTCTATAAGATTGGGTGCTACAGCCAGCTCACCGGTGGTTTGAACGGCTATGCCCCTGGATTGATTGTTTACGGTTTTTAGGCCAGTACCGTCACCGGAATCAGCAACATCCCCGGCGGCTTGATGAGGATCGGAAGGACCAGGTTCCGTTTCCTCCGGTTTTTCAGGCTCCTGATGGACTGACGGTTTAATATACTCATGCTCTTGTTCCACCAGCTCGGTCAGCTGTTGATCCAGGCTTCGCAGATTATTCAGAGCAAGACGAGAGTCTATGATGTCAGTCAGTTTTTCGGTATTTATCAATTCTTCAGCAATCTCTGGATTTTTCAGAATCACGAAGATATCGGGATACTTACTGTGAAGAAGGTCTTCCAGAGTTTGAGGCTCAGACTCGGTTTCTGCGAGAATATATGACCTGTCCGGCAAATAAGAAAAAGTTTCTTCTGTAAATCCTCCAAAAGCCCACAGCAATACTGTTACAACAACAGCCAGGACAGAAAAGACTATAATAACAGATATGACCGGTCGTGTGCGAAATCGCGCAATTACCCAATCAGCAACGCTCTTGACGCTTTTAATGATTTTCATTCTTTATCATCTCCTATTATTGTCAACACTTGCCTTTAAATCCATTTTATATGTGGAGAATTGAATTTGGGTAGCTACCAAAAATGGTAGGATATCAAATTTGCTCAATACTTCAGTCATTGAAATACTTTTCTGGGCAGTAATTAACAATCGGGCAGGATGCAGATGATTTTCTTACCTGCCAATCTCTCCCGGCAATGTACGTTCCGTTTGGTATATGTCGCATCCACTGATAGGTATACATAGCCACCGCTATGGAGTGTTGGGGTATTTTCACCCGTCAGATTAAACTCATACCGGGCGCACAAAAAGGAGCTGCTTCAAAAACCGAATGGTTCTTAAAACAGCTCCTGTTCTAACAATGCTTTCTTTAATACGCCCCGAAAATTGGCACAAGACCCTTTTATGCGTGAACCCGGCAAAGCCTCAGCGCTTGCCGGACTGGTCCGATTTACTCTCCGGGTTCGATTTCAACTATTACAGGGATTATCATGGGTTTCCTCATTGTTTTGCGATAAAGGAAATTACTTAGCTCATCCTTGATTGCATTTTTTAAATTGGAATAATTTCCGTTCTTTTTACCGGCATTTTTCAGGATAATATCCCTGGCAATGTTTCTTACCTCTTCAATCAGGGCTTCTGATTCCTTCATATAAACGAACCCTCTCGACATCACTTCAATACCGGCCAAAAGGTTCCCTTTCTTGTCCATGGGCGCTATAACCATCATTAACCCGTCCTCCGACAGGATCTTTCTGTCTCTTAAAACGACGTCACCCACATCGCCTACTCCCAGACCGTCAACAAGGATACTTCCTGACGTCACGCTGCCGTTAATATTGGCTGTTTTGGCAGTCAGCTCCAAAACCTTGCCGTTTTCCATTATAAAAATATTTTTTTCGTCCATCCCAAGCGACATGGCAAGCTTTGCGTGCTTTTTCAGCATCCTGTATTCTCCGTGACCGGGCATAAAGAATTTGGGTTTTACCAGGCTGATCATGAGTTTTAATTCTTCCTGCTTGGCATGGCCTGAAACATGTGTTTCAGCAAGGGTGTCGTAGATGACATCGGCGCCTTGTTTAAAGAGGTCATCTATAACCTTATAAACAAGCTTTTCGTTTCCGGGTATGGGGTTTGCGGAAATAATGACCAGATCCCCTTCCTTTATCATGACCTTCTTATGGGTCGATGCCGCTATACGGGCCAATGCGGACATAGGTTCGCCCTGGCTTCCGGTCGTTATTATGACTACCTGCTCCGGATTGAGATTTTTTATCCTGTCAATATCAATCATGGTCCCTTCAGGAATGGTCAAATATCCCAGCTTTGTGGCAGTATTGACCACGTTGAGCATGCTCCTCCCAACCAATGCGACTTTTCTGTTATACTTTACAGCCGAATTGATTATTTGCTGAACGCGGTGAATGTTGGAAGCAAAACTTGCTACGATTATCCTGCCTTTGGCACCTTTGAAAATATTATCGAAGGTATCTCCCACTGTTCTCTCGGACATTGTGTAGCCCGGCCGCTCTACATTGGTACTGTCTGAAATAAGCAGCAGAACTCCTTTTTTGCCTATTTCGGCAATACGTGTCAGGTCTATGGGTTTCCCCTCGATGGGAGTCTGATCGATTTTAAAATCACCGGTATGAAATACCGTTCCCACAGGAGTAGTAATGGCCATCGCTACCGAATCTGCAATGCTGTGATTGGTATGGATAAACTCAATGGAGAAGGGGCCTAATTTTATTGTCTGGCCTGCTTTTATTTTGCGAAGATCGACCGATTCGGTCATTTCGTGCTCTGCAAGCTTATTTTCAATAAGCCCGATAGTCAACTCGGTGCCGTAGACCGGTACATTTATCCGTTTCAGCACATACGGGATAGCTCCTATATGATCTTCATGTCCATGTGTAACCAGTATTCCATGAACCTTTTCAATGTTCTTTTCCAAATATGTTACATCCGGGATAACAAGATCTATACCGAGCATTTCGTCTTCAGGGAATGCAAGCCCGCAATCCACGACAATAATATTTTCTCCGTATTCAAATACCGTCATGTTCTTTCCTATTTCTTCCATACCGCCCAGGGGTATTATCTTTAGTTTGTTTCTTTTCTTCGTCGCCACATTCAACCTCCGTTGTCTATTTAAAATAATATTATTTACCTGCCTTTGCCCAGATAAAGCGTTAACAGGTTCATACGATCCTTACCTTATCGACCGCACAAAAAGATATAACCCTTCGGTGAAACCTGAAAACCATCTCACCGAAAGATTCACACAGGATCAGTATAAACTAAGCCTGATCTTAAGCAAAAACAAAATCTTATAAAAAGAGCTTTTTGCCCTTAAACATTCAACTTAAAGCCTGTAAAATTTACACGGATTTAATTATAATAATCATGTGCCTATATATTTATACCATATATTGTTTAATTTCACCAGTAACACTTTTTTGGAGCATTATTTATGAAAATTATTCTTCCCAGAAATATAGCCAATATTATTGAAATAATCAATAACAGCGGTTTTAAAGCTCATATAGTAGGCGGCTGTGTCCGCGATATCATCATTGGTAAAGTCCCCACCGACTGGGACATCACTACAAACGCAAGCCCACAGGTTATAAAAAGCCTGTTTCCCAAGACTGTCGATACAGGGATCAGGCATGGTACCGTTACGGTAATACAGGACGGCATATCGATTGAAGTAACCACCTGGCGCAAAGAATCCGGTTACAGTGACCACAGGCATCCCGACAGCATTTGCCCGGCAGACTCACTGGAAGATGATCTATCCCGCAGGGACTTTACCATGAACGCGATCGCATACCACCCGGAAGAAGGACTGATAGACCCATTTGGCGGTTTTAAGGATATAAATGATAAAGTTATCCGCTGCGTCGGTGATCCATATGAACGCTTTGCCGAGGATGCTTTGAGGATGCTCCGGGCCGTACGTTTTTCTGCCCAGCTGGATTTTGACATAGATGATCATACAAAAAATGCAATTGCCAAACTTTCGCCGGATCTTGCCCATGTAAGCAAAGAAAGGATCCAGGGCGAACTTAATAAAATCCTTGGATCGCCGTCACCTAATAGAATAAGCCTTTTATGGGAAACTGGTTTATCCGGATCTGTTTTCCCTTGTATCGCAAATTTGCCTCCCATGTGGAACACTCTTGCAGATCGATTCATCTGCGCCCCCAACCGGAGGTTTATATTGCTGGCCCTGCTTTTTGATTTTTCATTTGAAACTAATAGACCGGAAGAGGCAGAGAAGTTTCTAGCCAGCCTTAAATATGACAACGAAACAAAAAAGAAAGTAATGGCATATTTGAAATGCCTGGAGAGTTCAGGCCCGGCAAGTCCCAGGAATATAAGGAAAACAGTCTCCGAATTCGGTGCGTCAGTAGCAGCCGATGTTTATAAGATCAGGAGCATTATCAATCCTTATGAAAATATTGATGAAGGTTTATTAAAAACCATCCTTGAAATTCCTCCTGTCGAATTGTCCCTGTCCGGATTGGACCTTAAAAACGCCGGTTATATGGGAAAAGAAATAAAGGATATGCTCTCAACATTGTCATTATGTGTTTTTGAAAAACCGGAACTGAACGACCGCCAAACATTATTGGAAATCGCCGGCACAATATCCCGACGAATCGGGTAGGTTGAATTTTATCGTATCCATTACAGCCGGTATCAGAAAAGCCAGACTCATGCCGTAAAAATTGAAAGAGAACTACCCCCCAACAATTGATATAGAACCACTAAAAAGCCCACCTTTGAAGTAAACCACTTTCATTCGTTTTTTGACTGACGAAATAGTTCACTATACTTCCGGTGAGCTTTGTCTTCAATCCGTAACTGCTCCTTTTATATGGAGCGGTTTTTCATCTGTTTTACGCTTTGCCTGCGCATCCCAGAACATTGATCAGCTTATGTTTAACCAGCTTCTTGATCTCTGCGCGGGCAGGGCCAAGGTACTTTCTGGGGTCAAATTCGCTGGGATTCTCGGCAAATACTTTACGAACGGTTGCTGTCATGGCAAGACGAAGGTCTGAGTCGATATTGATCTTACATACCGCCATGGATGCAGCCTTTCTCAGCATATCTTCCGGAACTCCTCTTGCGCCGGGCATATTCCCGCCATATTGATTTATCATGTCAACATACTCAGGGATAACCGAGGATGCGCCATGAAGAACAATTGGGAATCCGGGAACTCTTCTTGCAACTTCTTCGAGGATATCAAAACGAAGTTTGGGTTCGCCGTGGAACTTGTATGCGCCATGGCTGGTTCCGATAGCAATAGCCAGGGAATCCACTCCGGTACGGCTTACAAACTCTTCAACTTCTTCAGGTTTGGTGTAAGAAGAATCTTCAGCTGAGACATTAATGTCGTCCTCAACACCGGCAAGACGACCCAGTTCGCCTTCAACGGTTACGCCATGCGCGTGGGCATATTCAACAACTTTTTTGGTAAGAGCGATGTTCTCTTCGAAAGGAAGATGTGAGCCATCTATCATAACAGAGGTAAATCCTCCGTCAATACATGACTTACAGAGTTCAAAGCTGTCACCGTGATCCAGGTGGACGGCTATCGGAAGATCTGTCTCAATAATAGCTGCCTCGATTAATTTCATAAGATAAGTATGATTTGCATACTTTCTTGCACCGGAAGAAACTTGCAGGATAAGAGGAGCATTAACTTCCTTGGCTGCTTCAGTTATTCCCTGTACGATTTCCATGTTGTTTACGTTAAAGGCTCCGATTGCATATCCGCCTTCATATGCCTTCTTGAACATTTCAATAGTATTAACTAGTGGCATAAAACTCAACTCCTTTTGTGTATTGTATATAATTTGTGAAAAAAATCACAGCAATCAGTTTTATTGTAACAGAATAATACTATAAAGCAAGATAAACAAATAACAATTTTCTCCGTTATTTCAGAGTTATTTTAGAATATCTGCCTTTTCAACTTCTTCAATACTATAATTGCCATTTTCATTGAATTTGACTCTTACCGCCGATTCATTTTCATCGAATGGAATAAAATAAATAATCCCTTTGGATTTAATGTCCAGTTTTATTCTGTCGAAGATTTCTATCTGCAGTATGTCTGCAATTTCAGCCACATAATCCTTAAGATCATGATTTGTTTTGGCTTTGACTGCTACAGGAAGGGCACCGGTATTCTCAGGAGGATATATTGCTACATTCACGCTCCCGGGTTCCGCAGGGTTCCCTGTCGGAAACAAGATATCCCTTTCAAACATAGCTTTCTTCATAATTACACTCCTTATGGGGTAAGCTTTCCTCATCTTCCCATATAGTTTACAATAACCGCAAACATGTGACAAGTTTTTTTAATGTGTTTATAAATCAAAATAAAAATATATTATATCAGCCGCCTGAAATTTTAAAATCTTCTAATAACTTCATGTACAGATTAATTACCTTTTTCTCGAGTTCTTCCCTGCCGCCGTTATTCTCGATCACTTCATGAGCAAGGGCCATATATTCGTCCTGGGTTAGCTGGGACGACATACGTGCTTCTGCTTCCTGCCGGGACATATTGCTTCTTTTCATTAATCGGTTTATTCTGGTTTCATCGTCGCTTACAACTACCCATACCCGGTCAACCGTATCCAAAAATCCTTCCCTGACGGGGATAGGCACATCCAACACCACTGTTCCGGTATAGCCGCTTTCTTTCAATGCTGCCAGCTGCTTTTTCATTACGGCTATAACCTCCTTATGGATGATCCTTTCAAGAATCTGTCTCTTTTCCTTCGAAGAGAATATTTCTTCGGCAAGCTTTTTCCGGTCCAGTGTGTTGTCATCGCGGATAAAATCATCCCCGAAGGTTTTTTTTATTTCCAGCCATGCCGGTTTATATGGTTCTGCCACCTGCCTGGAAATCAAATCGGCATCCAATACTATTGCTCCCAACTCTTTCAAAATAGCCGAAACAGAAGATTTACCCGCTCCTATTCCGCCTGTTACACCTAATATCAGCATTTATACTTCACCGTTTTCAATTCGTTATTTTGCTTCGAACCAGGTCGAACCGACGGATACATCAGCCACAAGCGGGGCTGCCAGGTCAGCCGCCGATTCCATATTGGTCTTAACGATTTCTTTAACCTCTTCAACCTCATCGATGGCCGTCTCCACGATCAACTCGTCATGCACCTGGAGAATCAGCCTGGATTTGAGATTTCTTTTCTTTAATTCCCGCCATACCTTTACCATGGCAATTTTTATTATGTCGGCAGCACTTCCCTGGATAGGAGTATTCATGGCCACTCTTTTACCGAATTCCCTGACCTGGTAATTTGACGATTTCAGTTCAGGTATATGCCTTACCCTGTGGAACATGGTTTCAACATAACCCTTTTCCCTGCCGAACTTTACGGTATTCTCCATGTAATCCTTTATTCTTGGGTAGGTGGCCAGGTAATTTTCAATATATCTTGCGGCTTCCTTACGGGTCACCCCTATATCCTTAGACAGAGAAAAATCGCCTATACCGTATATAATACCGAAATTAACGGCCTTCGCGCTTCTCCTCATTTCAGGCGTTACATCCTTCATGGATACATTGAATACCTGGGAAGCTGTAAGAGTATGGATATCCATACCATCCTTAAAAGCATTTTGCAGCACTTCGTCCCCTGTTATATGTGCCAGTACCCTGAGTTCTATCTGGGAATAGTCGGCATCTACGAACACATAGCCGTCCTCTGGTATAAACGCCTGTCTTATTTCTCTTCCCACCTCAGTGCGTACGGGAATGTTTTGGAGATTGGGCTCGGTGCTGGAAATCCTTCCGGTGGCGGTTACAGTCTGATTGAAACTCGAATGTATCCTCCCGGTTTCCGGGTTTATTTCCTTTACCAGTCCTTCCGCATAGGTCGACTTAAGCTTTGTAAGCTGCCTGTATTCTAAAATACAGGGTATTATTTCATGGCTGTCAATGATCTCGTTCAGCGAATCCGCATCAGTGGAATAACCGGTCTTAGTCTTTTTTACGGCTTTCAGGCCCATCTTTTCGAATAATACTATCCCCAGCTGTTTTGGAGAATTTATATTGAACTCCTCACAGGCCAGCATGTAAATTGTCTGTTCAAGAGATTTGATACGGTTATCAAGACGTCGGCCGTATTCTTCGAGATACTGCCTGTCCACCCTGAATCCGTAATACTCCATGCTCCCCAGGACCAGTGAAAGGGGCAGCTCCACATCATAAAAAAGGCTGTTTTGGTTGATTTCATCAATAATGGCTTTTTGTTTTTCGTAGATGGTTTTAAAAGTTGAAATAGCCTTTCCCAACAGCTCAACGGAATTGTCTTCAACCTGCTCCAATTCAATTTGCTTTCCTTTGCCACTTTTTTCCTTTGGCATTTCTATCTCGATCCCGGCATATTTTCTCGCCAGATTGGGAATGGAATAGCTGCTTTCCAGCGCATCTATCAGATACTCGGCCACCATCAGATCAAAATACTGGCACCTGATTTCGATATCATGACAAAGACACCAGGTATAAAGTTCCTTCACATTATAGCTGATCAGGGTGATATCCCTGGATTCCAGTATAATTTTGAGGGCGTTTAACAGGCTGTTTTCATCAATGGATTTAGTTGAAGCAAAATAATACTTTTCCCCGGCTCCAATGCCGATTATATTCAACATGCCTCCAACCCGGCCTGTCTTTTTGAATATTGGCAGAAGCGACAGCACCTTTTCATGGGATAATTGAGAAGCAATACTCACTAAAGACTCAGGGCTGTCAATGACTTCGCAGCATATATTTTCATCGGCAGCCTGTTCCGGTTCTGAAGTTTCAAGTCCCATTCGTTTAATGAATGAGTTGAACTCCAAATCCTTGAATACTGCCAACAGCTCTTTTTTGTCATACTCTTTCCGCTTAAAGCGGGTGATATCGTCAAGCCCGTCTTTTTCCCTGACGATAGTGCCCAATTCCCGGCTCAGATACGCCAAGTCCCTGCAGCTTTCCAGGTTCTCCCTCAGCTTTGCTTTTGTAATTGATGAAATATTCTCATAAAGCCTGTCAATGGTGCCGAATTGTTTGATAAGCTCAATGGCTGTCTTTTCTCCTACTCCCTTTACCCCGGGGATATTGTCGGAAGGGTCTCCCATAAGGGCTTTGACTTCGATCAAAGCTTCCGGCGAAACACCGTATTTCTCGGCTATTTCTGCCGGTGTATACCTGTTCGTTATGGTCTGGCCTTTGGATGTACTGGGAATTATAACGGTTATTTTATCGCTTGCCAGTTGAAGGGCGTCCCTGTCGCCGGTTATTATCGAAACGTCCAGCCCTTCTTTCTCGGCAACTCTTGAGTATATCCCGATAAGGTCGTCGGCTTCCAGTCCCTCATACTCAGTCACCGCAACGTTCATGGCCGCCAGGACCTTTTTGACAATGGGCAATTGAACCGCCAGTTCATCGGGCATTCCTTTCCTGTTTGCCTTATATCCTTCATATTTATTATGGCGGAAGGTTTTTGCCTTAAGGTCAAAGGCTACCGCCAGATACTCGGGGTCTTCTTCTTCTATATATTTATTCAAAATATTTATAAAGCCATAGACAGCATTTGTAGGCGTACCGTCCGCCTTTGTCAGCATTTTCGGTCCTGCCAGGGCATAAAATGCCCTGTTTAAAATACTGTTCCCGTCAACGATCATTAATTTTTTCTTCATTTATCCCTGTCCTCCGCAAGTTCCTGTTCGGCTTGTATATGATTCTTATATTATTGTATAATATTAATTGCACTGCTTAAAGTCGTTTCACGACTTTTATTTGTATGTATATATTATGGGGTATAATACATCTTGTATTTTTACCTTCGGGAGTTTTTTATGAAAGGATTCATTAAAAAGATCAAATTAGGACTGGCCATTATTGTTACCAAGCTTACCGTATGGGGATTAAGAATGGTTGGAAGGGGCGGAACAAGTCTGCCCGGAAAAATTGCTCTTAAGATTTGTCCGGATATTTTCAACAGGCTGTCAGATAGATTCAGAATAATCATGATAACCGGCACAAACGGTAAAACCACCACTTCCCGGATAATCGAAGGGATGCTGCAAAAAGCGGGATTGAAGTATATCTCAAATAAATCGGGGGCAAATCTTGCAAGCGGCGTCGCCACTACTCTTATAAGCGCCCTTTCTCTTACCGGCAAGCCCGTTGTAAGAACCGCTCTTCTGGAGACAGACGAAGCTGCCTTCAGAACCCTGGCGCCCAAACTTAAGCCTGAGATTATTGTGGTAACGAATTTCTTCAGGGATCAGCTGGACCGTTACGGTGAACTGTATACGACGTTGAACAATGTAAGAGAAGGTATTCATGGCACACCCGGATCCAGGCTGATACTTAACGCCGATGACTCGCTTTGTGCCTCCCTCGGTGAAAATGTTCCGAATCCGGTTATTTATTTTGGTCTGGGGGACAAAGTCTACCCTGAGGATTACCTAATTGCCAACTCAGATGCGGCTTTCTGCATCCACTGTAAATCCCGTTATGAATACTTGTCGGCATCCTTTGCCCATCTGGGACATTTCAGATGTCCAAATTGCGGTTATGAAAGGCCTGCCGCTCAAATCGAGTGCACCCAGGTACTGGAGTATGACAATTTAAGTTCAACAATCGAGATAAAAATACCTGATGGAAAAATTACCGTTAAGCTGGCTCTTCCGGGACTATACAACATTTATAACGCTCTTGCGGGCGCCGCTGTAGGGCATTTGCTGGAGCTTAAGGAGAATGACCTGGTCCATGTCCTCGAAGGATTCGAATGCGGTTTCGGCAGAATGGAAACACTTTCGGTCAACGGTCTGAATCTTAAGATGATACTGGTAAAGAATCCAACCGGCTTCAATCAGGTCTTAAAATACCTGATGACCCAAAAAGATAAATGTGTGGTCGGTTTTGCAATAAATGACAAGCTGGCCGACGGGACCGACATTTCATGGTTATGGGACGTGGATTTTGAAATCCTGTCCTTTATGCAGAACAAGATCCGAAAATTCTTCGTATCGGGTATAAGGGCGGAAGATATGGCAGTAAGGCTTAAATATGCCGGAATACCCTCCGACAGTATTTTTGTCAGGCACGGGGAAGCCCAGCTGATCGATTCAATGATGGAAGCGTCAAAAGAAAACGATACCGTCTATATTCTTCCCACTTATACGGCCATGCTTGATATAAGGAATGAGCTTAAGAAAAGATTTAATCTGAAAGAGTTTTGGGAGTAAGAATTATGTATGAGCTGAAAATATGCTATCTGTATCCGGATCTGTTAAACCTTTACGGCGACAGGGGAAATATAATAGCCTTGCAGCGCCGCTGCCAATGGCGGGATATTGAAGTGAATGTTGAGCATGTTTCCATCGGTGATACCTTGAAATATGAGGATTACGACATTTTCTTCATAGGCGGCGGGCAGGACTACGAGCAAACCATTATTCAGAATGATTTGATGGGCAAGCGGGAGATAATAATCGAAGCCGTGGAAGCCGGTAAAGTATTTTTAGGTATATGCGGGGGTTTTCAGTTGCTGGGGAAATACTATAAGACTCCCGGCGGTAAAGAAATAGAATGCCTGGGGGCATTGAATGTCTGGACTCATGCCGGCGACACCCGCCTGATCGGAAATTTTGTTTTCGAAGTGGATTTTCTGAAAAAAAACGGTGAAAAATATCGTGTTGTGGGCTTTGAAAACCATGCCGGCAAGACTTACCTGGGCGATGGGGTAAAGCCCCTCGGCAAAGTTATAAAAGGTTTTGGAAATAACGGCGAGGATGGTTTTGAAGGAGCCGTGTATAAAAATACTTTCTGTACCTATTCCCATGGAAGCCTGCTTCCGAAAAATCCGGTCCTGGCCGATCACCTGATAATGTTGGCGCTGTTGAATAAATATCCGGATTTTCAGGGGCTGACTCCCTTGGACGATGAATTGGAAAATCTGGCCCATGATTCCCTGGTAAAGAGATTTACAGATTAGTGTGTGTACATTTATTGTGCTTGATTTCCCTTATTAAGTATCATGACTACATTCTGCATCTTTGGAATGGCATAGTTGAAAAAGTTTGCCCATGCTTCGCAGTAATAATTGATTCCTTCTTCTCCTGCCCTGTCACGTTTGCATCCGTTGCGGCAAATAGAAAGATAAATACATGCGCGGCATTTGTCCGGAAGCACTAAAGATTCCTCAATAAAACGCTTTGCCGTATCACTGTTTCTCATTTCCGCCAGACTTTCCTTGCCGATAGTGCCCAGTCGCCATTCATCATATACATAAAAATCACACGGATAAACCCCGCCGTCACCTTCCACAACATACTGGACTGTGCAATGTCCGTTCATGCTGCATTGTTCAGGGGGCATTCCCATCATCATATTGATGAGATTATCAATATGCCGGATACTTATGTAATTGCCCTTTATGAAGTCGTTATACCACAGGTCAAAAATCGTTATCAAATAAGTCTCAAAATCTTTTACACTCAAATAGAAATCCGTTGTTCCCCTTTTTATTTCAAGCGGCTCAAGGCAGGGAATAAACTGAAGATACTTAAACCCCTGTTTTTTAAAGAAATTATACGTTTTTTCGATTCTTCTTGCACCACGGCCGGTAACGACACAAAGAATATTAAAATCCACTTTGTGATTAGTCAGTATCCTTGCTGCTTTGATAACTTTATTAAACGATTCATCACCATTTTGCATTCTGCGGTTAATATTGTGGATTTCTTCGGGACCGTCCAGGGATAATCCCACGAGAAAATTGTTTTCGGCCAGGAAGTCCGCCCATTCATGGTCTATCAATATTCCATTGGTTTGAATTGAATAATGGACACTTAATTTCTTATGATTATATTTTTTGACCATTTCTATAAGCGATTTATAGAAATCCAATCCCCTCAATGTCGGTTCCCCGCCCTGGAAAGCAAACGAACAAAAGCCTTCGGCGGTTTCGAGGGCTTCTTTGACAATTATTTCAAGAGTATCAAGATTCATCATTCCCTCGAAGGCATTCTGTCTGTTTTTCGCTATAGCATTATAAAAACAATAACCGCATCCCATATTGCATGCAGACGATGCGGGTTTAATAAGCAAACTGATGGGCGGCATAAATCCTCCTTTTTAAGCTTGTTTTGCATCAGTATCTATTTATATTTCTTGTAATCAGTCTGTTCATACTGATTTTTATTTAATAAACAGCTGTTTTTTCGTGCGTTTATAGTAAAGCTACAGTATAAGCGCTCCAAGACTTACGCCTGCAGATATTAAAAGCAGCAATAAGTCATGGAGATGAAATTTCTTATGTAAAAAGTAAATACCGAATATCATCGCAAAAACAGCGGGCAATGAGATCACACCCGGAATCCCTTTCTCTCCGGTGATTTTCATACTTTCATAAAGCATGGCGCCGGATGTGGAAAGCAGCATCCCGCAAATAACCGGGAGTATATATTTTTTCAGATTCGATATAAATTCCCACTGCTTAACATTATCATAAAGATCCATTACTAATACTGCAATAGCGCAGCATGAGCCTATAGCAAGCAGGCCGGCAGTAATTGCCACCGCCCAACCGGCTGCTGCTCCCCTTTCTGCTCCAACAAGGTAACCCATACCTGCGGCTATTTTCACCAAGATAGGTCCCGGCAGAGAGTTGGCGACCGGCACAAGCCTTGTGTAGAACATATCCGGTGCTATAAATCCTCCCTGTACAAATATTCCGTCAGCTACAGAAACATACGCCTCTCCTCCGCCGAAAGAGGTAACAGTGGAGGAAACTATATTGGTTAAAAAGCCAAAGATATTTTCCCCAGTTGTCGCAAAAAACGCATAGTTTACCACAACACCAATAATTACCGGGATCAGCAGAAACAGTACTATTGTAATTACAGTAGATTTACTGATTGCGATATTCCCTTCAATACGGCTTTTATTTGGTCTTACAACAAATAATAAAACTACCGTCAGGACCATTACGATCAACAAAATACTTTTGTATCCGGCAAGGTCCAAAAGCTTGCCTGTTTTTCCTGCCATAAAGGCATATAAAAGGCTTAGTCCCAGTACTATATATAATTCCGGTTTATTTTTTAGTTTTTCTAAAGTAAGGATCACAAAAAAGGCCATGATCATCAGGTCAATGGTAGATATATCAAACAGAGGCGTCCCAAACAGTTTTATATCAAGATTAAAAATCAGGCTCAGTATCTCCCTTATCTCTTTTCCTCCCGTTAAGGCAAATGTGCCTAAACACAGAATAAGGTTGATCTTCTTGTCTCCAGTTCTCACAGTTTTGACGACATAGCTTAACAGAATAAATACAATAAAAGATGTTATCCCTACAGATGCATAGTTGAAGTAATTGATCACGCTTTCACCCAGGATCGAAAACAGCGCCATAAAAGCCACTGTAAATAATACCCCTGGAAGAGCGACAGAATAAGCTCCCGAAATAGCTCCTCCCAAGCCGTTCAACTGGTATCCGCAGGTGGCCCCCAGTTTTACAGGCAGCGCCCCGGGAGTTATATTTGCTATAACGGTATGCTTAAGATAATCAGGGTCAGACATGACCTTTTGATCCTGCACGATTTCTTTTTCAACTACAGGAATTAAAGCGCTTCCTCCGCCGAATCCAATCGTTCCAATTTTTAAAAAGGATAAAAAGATTCTGATGATATTCATTTAAGCATCTTCTCCAACAGCAAGTGATCCTATGGATTTTTGACCATAACGCAAATATTTTACCACAATTGACTGTCCTTTGTCCGCTAATCGATACAATAATCAGGAAAGAGACGCGTCTGCAAATGCAAACTCGCCTTTTCCGTCAAACGGCGGGCAATCCTTATGTCTTAGGCGAAATTAACAGGTGCTTATCGCGAGAATGTGCATCAATTAATAAGAGATTGTCTCAAAACAGAGTATCCATTTTAATGATTCTTCAGCCATTATATAGCCCAGGATGACATTTCCTTATTATGAGACAACCTCTTATTAAGATATTTTTAAGACAATTTTATGGTCAGTTGAGAATTAAAAATCGGCATTGTTTACCGTTCTGGGATACGGAATGACATCCCTTATATTCTGCATTCCGGTCATATACATTAGGATACGTTCAAACCCGAGACCAAATCCGGCATGCTTTGTGCCTCCATAACGGCGGGTATCCAAATACCAATCGTAATCTTCTTTTTTCAGATTCATTTCTTCCATGCGCTTCTCCAATACCTCAACGCGCTCTTCTCTCTGGCTTCCGCCTATAATTTCTCCCACGCCGGGCACCAGGAGGTCCATGGCCGCAACTGTTTTCTGATCGTCATTTACCCTCATATAGAAAGCCTTGATTTCCTTAGGATAATTAATGACAAATACGGGTTTTTTCATAAGCTGCTCTGTTAAATAGCGCTCATGCTCTGTCTGAAGATCTGCGCCCCATTTTACGGGGTATTGGAATTCATGTCCGCTGTTTTTCAACAGCTCTATTGCCTCTGTATAGGTAATGCAACCGAATTCGGAGTTAAGAATATGGTTAAGCCTTTCATAAAGCCCCTTGTCTATGAAATTATTAAAGAAATCCATTTCTTCCTTAGCATTTTCCAATACATATTGGATAACGTATTTAATCATATCCTCGGCCAGTTTCATATCATCATTAAGGTCGGCGAACGCTATTTCCGGCTCGATCATCCAGAACTCGGCCGCATGACGGGTCGTGTTACTGTTTTCAGCACGGAAAGTGGGGCCGAAAGTATAAACCTTGCCGAAAGCCATCGCATATGGTTCCACTGCAAGTTGTCCGCTTACCGTGAGGCTTGTATGTTTACCGAAGAAATCTTCTTTGTAATCAACTTCACCCTCATCATTTCTGGGTACATTATTCAAATCAAGAGTCGTAACCTGGAACATCTCTCCTGCGCCTTCACAGTCACTGGAGGTAATAATAGGGGTATGAACATATACAAAACCTCGTTCCTGGAAGAAACGGTGTATAGCGTACGCCAAAACCGAACGCACCTTAAATACCGCTGAAAAAGTATTGGTTCTTGGGCGAAGATGCGCAATCGTCCTTAAAAACTCAAAGGAATGGCGCTTTTTCTGCAAAGGATAATCAGGACTCGAAGCTCCTTCTATCTCTACAGTCGTAGCCTTAACCTCATATGGTTGTTTTGCCTGGGGGGTTTCGACCACATATCCCCTTACTCGTATGGCGCTTCCTATATTTAACTTGTTAATCTCGGCAAAATTGTCCAGGCTGTCGTCATAAACCACCTGAAGATTTTTAAAATATGAACCGTCATTTAATTCGATGAACCCAAAAGACTTTGTGTCTCTTATACTGCGTACCCAGCCGCAAACCAGAACTTCCTTGCCTTCCAGTTCTTTATGGGATTGGTTCAGCTTTTTTATTTCCGTTCTTTCCACCAAAAATCAACTCCAATACTTATATTGCGTATTTTCTGACATTTTTTTATTATACCATAAGTCTGCCTGTCAATCTATTTTCGCATCCGGCTAAGGACGGCCTGTTACGTGCTATATTATATCATGATTCTGCGAAATTAGAAATCATGATATATCAAGGTTCCCGGGCGCCTGTCCGCAATCGATTGCGGTAACGGGTGGGGTTATTCTTATATAATCCTGACAGGCATATTCAATTGCGGATATGTACATTATTTATCAAATTTCATAAAGATAACCTTAATTTATCATTCCGGTATACCCGGAATCCAATAAGATACTTTTCTTTAGCTCCCACCAACACCCGGACCGATTCTTATACGTACGAGGCTACCCAGCCTATTATCAAAGGAATCGTAATTATTGACAACAGGCTTGAGACCGTAACGCATTTTGATGCAAAAACCGAATCCTTGTCAAACATTTCGGAAAAAACTGTTGTATTGGTTGCCGCCGGCATGGCCAGTGCCGTAACTGTAACTGCAGCCGGCAAAGACGGCACTCCTGCCAATTTTGATGCCAGAAAGGCCAGTACAGGCATGAATACTAATCTCACAAACGAGGAAAGGTACACCTTCCAGTCATTGAATAAAGCCGCCAGTTTTGCCGTACTCATAACTCCCCCCACTATCAGCATCGATAAAGGCATAGTCGTATCTCCGACTGATTTTATAGCACCTTTGATATATGCCGGAACCGGGATTTGAAAAATAAAAACTATTGTACCTACAAAAGCAGCAATAATAGACGGATTTATTAATACCTTTTTTATGGTATTGCCTATTGTATCCTTGGCACCAAACATGGCATATCCGTAACTCCAAATGAAAAACTGGAATATCACCACATAGAATGTCCCGTAGAAAACACCTTCATCGCCAAAAACAGCCTTCATGATAGGCAGTCCGATATACCCGCAGTTTGAGAATATGGCTGTATATCTGAGCACAACTGATGTCTTTTCGCTGAATCTTCCATAAATCAGTTTTGACAGAAATATGGCAAATGTTAAAACGGCTGCCGAAAATACTATGGTCCAAATTATATTTATAAGGTGTTCCCTGGAATACTCAATAAAGAGCGAGTTTAATACAAGCATGGGTGAAGAAATATAAAGGAGCACTTCAGAGAGCTTTTTAGTCCCTTTTGAATCCAGGATCCCGAACTTGCCGCCGGCATAACCCATGCCAAGAATTAAAAAAAGTATAAGCACCTGATTAAGTATGATATCAAATTTCATGTCAAATCCCCCGAAAGCAAAAATCATCTCAATCCAGTTTAAATCATCATATGACAATATACAAGCCACTCGTTTCAAACGAGTGGCTTGCTTTCTGATTTTTTATTTTTTGTTATTTCTCCGGATAATTCTCACGGGCTACATAATGTGTATGCAGCAGCTTATGTGATTTATGTCCGCCCGGCTTCTCAAAGTATTCCTCATACATTTTCAGGACTCTGGGATTCTGATGAGATTTTCTGTAAGTAAGGCTTTGGTCCTCCTGGTAAAGAGCCTTGGCTCTTTCTGCCATCAGGTTCATGTCATTTCTTACACTTGCTGGCTGGATCGGCTGTCCGCCTCCGCAGACACATCCGCCGGGGCAAGCCATTATTTCTATGAAATGATACTCAGCCTCTCCGGCCTTTACCTTATCCAGAAGCTTTCTTGCATTTCCAAGGCCATGGGCAACAGCCGCCTTGACTTTTAATCCATCTATCTCGAGTTCAGCTTCTTTGATCCCGTCCGTACCACGAACTACATTGATATCTATATTGTCATCATCTTTACCTGTAAGCAGGAAAGGCAAGCTTCTGAGAGCCGCTTCCATAACACCGCCGGTAGCACCGAATATAACGCCTGCGCCGGTTGCTTCGCCCATAGGATCATCGAATTCTTCATCTTCAAGATTTCTGAAATCGATTCCGGCTTCCCTGATCATTTGCGCAAGTTCACGGGTCGTGATGACTTCGTCAACATCCGGATAGCCGGTCGAAGCCAACTCAGGTCTTTCTGCCTCATACTTTTTAGCCGTACACGGCATAACCGATACAACAAATATCTTAGCCGGATCTATTCCCATCTTATCGGCATAGTAGGATTTGAGGACTGCTCCGAACATGTTCTGGGGCGATTTGCAGGTTGACAGATTATCAAGCATATCAGGATAGAAATGTTCGCAGAATTTTATCCATCCCGGGCTGCAGGAGGTAATCATAGGGAGAACACCGTTGTTTTTAATTCTGTCAACCAGCTCGGTTCCCTCTTCCATTATTGTAAGGTCGGCTGCAGTATCGGTATCGAATACCTTGGCAAAACCTAATTTCTTAAGCGCAGCAACCATTTTCCCTGTAACAGGGGTTCCGATTGCGTATCCGAATTCTTCTCCAATTGCGGCTCTGACAGCGGGAGCTGTTTGAACTACAACATGAAGATCCTTATTGTTCAAAGCGTCCCAAACCTTCTCTGTGGAATTCTTCTCCCGCAATGCGCCTGTAGGACATGCAACGATACATTGACCGCAGTTAACACATGGCGTATCCTTCAGCGGCATGTGGAAAGGTGAAGCTACTATTGTTTTATATCCTCTGTCAACAGTCTCGATGGCAGACACGGTCTGTACATTCTTACATACGCTGACGCAGCGGCGGCAGAGAATACATTTATTAGGATCACGCACTATAGAATGTGATAGATCATCTATAGGATAGTGCTGTAATTCACCTTCGAATCTTATATCATGTATGTTCAATTCCTGGGCCAGTTTCTGAAGTTCGCAGTTTAAGCTTCTTACGCAGCTCAAGCATTTTTTCTCATGAGATGAGAGAATAAGCTCAAGGGTCACTCTGCGTGCTTCGCGTATCTCCGGGCTGTTTGTTACGACCTTCAATCCTTCTGCAACAGGGTACATACAGGCAGCCTGAAGGCTCCTGGCTCCTACGTCCACAACACACATGCGGCATGCGCCGATTTCATTTATGCCTTTGAGGAAGCAGAGGGTGGGTATATTGATCCCGGCACTCTTTGCAGCCTCCAGAACGGTTGAACCAACCGGTGCTTTTACTTCTTTACCGTCAATTGTCAGGGTTACAAATTCAGACATATTATTCACTCTCCCCTCTTATTTCTTCTCTATGGCGGCAAATTTACATGTGTCCATACAAACACCGCACTTAATACATTTGCTCTGATCTATAACGAAAGGCTTCTTGACTTCGCCGGAGATAGCGCCTACCGGGCACTTCTTTGAACAGAGACTGCATCCTTTACATTTGTCAGGAATGATATAGTATTTCAACATGGCTCTGCACACGCCGGCAGGACATCTATGCTCTTTTACATGAGCTTCATATTCGTCCCTGAAATATCTTAAGGTACTGAGAACAGGATTCGGAGCTGTCTGGCCGAGACCGCACAGAGCGCTCTGTTTAATGTTTTTAGCCAGGAGTTCCAGTTTTTCGATATCTCCTTCTTCACCCTTACCGCTTGTTATACGGTCAAGGATCTCGTACATTCTCTTTGTACCGATACGGCATGGAGGACATTTACCGCAGGATTCGTCAACAGTGAATTCCAGGAAGAACTTCGCAATATCCACCATACAGTTGTCCTCGTCCATAATGATCATTCCGCCGGAACCCATCATTGAGCCTAATTCAAGCAGATTATCATAGTCAATGGGAACATCAATGTGAGAAGCAGGAATACATCCGCCCGAAGGACCACCTGTCTGGGCAGCTTTGAACTTCTTGCCCTTTGGTATGCCTCCGCCTATATCATAAATAACTTCCCGAAGAGTCATACCCATAGGTATCTCCACGAGACCTGTATTATTAATTTTTCCTCCGATAGCGAAAACCTTTGTTCCCTTGCTCTTTTCGGTACCGATCGTGTTAAACCAGTCGGCGCCCTTTAAAAGAATAACGGGAATATTTGCGTAGGTTTCAACATTATTAAGAATGGTCGGTTTTCCCCAAAGACCTTTTACAGCCGGGAAAGGAGGACGGGTTCTCGGCTCGCCGCGATGCCCATCTATTGAAGTCATAAGCGCGGTCTCTTCTCCGCAAACAAATGCGCCGGCGCCAAGACGTATATCCAAATCAAAAGAGAAATCGGTACCAAATATATTCTTACCCAAAAGCCCATACTCACGAGCCTGTTTTATAGCTATATTCAAACGTTGGACTGCAATCGGATATTCGGCTCTGACATAAATATAGCCCTGGTTAGCACCAATAGCATATCCGGCTATAGCCATGGCCTCGATTACAGTATGAGGATCCCCTTCAAGTATGGAACGGTCCATGAAGGCTCCCGGGTCTCCCTCGTCAGCATTACAGCAGACATATTTCTGATCGCTTACCTGGTTGGCGGCAAACTGCCACTTCATACCAGTGGGGAAACCTCCGCCTCCACGTCCCCGGAGACCTGATTTTTTGATTTCATCAATGACCTGTTGTGGCGTCATTTCAGTAAGAGCCTTTGCCAACGCTGCATAACCGTCTTTTGCGATATATTCGTCTATCACCTCAGGATTGATAACGCCGCAGTTACGGAGAGCTATACGTACCTGACGATTAAAGAATCCGACATTATCAAGAGATTTCGCAACATCTTCAACATCCTTGTCTCCCAGAAGGAGGCGTTTCACAATACGACCTTTAACCAGATGCTCATTTACTATTTCGTCAATGTCATCAGGCATAACATGGCAGTATGTAGCTCCTTCAGGATAAACCACCATGATCGGGCCTTTTTCACAAAGACCGAAGCATCCGGTTTTCACTATTTTAACTTCCTTTTCTATGCCCTTTTCAGCTAACGCTTTTTCCAGCCTCGCCATTAATTCGGGCGCTTTGGAAGCTGTACATCCAGTTCCATTACAAATCAATACATGCGATCTGTAAACCATAATAGATACCCCCTTCTTACCTTTCCGCGGCACCAATTGTAAACTCAGTGACGACCTTTTGATTGACGATATGTTCAGCTACTATTCTTCTGGCCTTTTCAGCATTCAGTTTTACATAGGTTGTTTTTTCTCCGCTGGCATCAAAGACTTCTGCAACGGGTTCCAAACGGCATATGCCGATACATCCGGTCATTGATACGGTTACGTTGTTAATGTTTCTTTTGTTCAGTTCATCGATAAAAGCGCTCATGACGTTTTTAGCGCCTGCTGCTATACCGCATGTTGCCATGCCTACAACTATTCTCATCTTATCTCCATTATCACGTATTGACATTTCTTTCAAAGTTTTATCACGAATGGCTTTTAATTCTTCAATTGACTTCATCCAGAACACCTCCGTAAACTAATTTTATGCCATCAGCAATTGTATTTTGTATCCATTCTAAGACATTAATGTCTGCTATTGAAACTCCATCCAAATATCGTTTTATTTCATCCGTGTCCAACAAAAAACTGTCGTTTGGGGAAGAAAAGCGAATGGTCCAGGAGATATGAGGATTTGCCATTATTAACATTTTAATAGTTTCCGGTATATCTCCTAAAGGAATCCTGTCGATATGATCTATATTAAATCTTGCCACAAGAGCTGTCCCTTTGCCGGGCTCCGATTTAATATCCAGTTCTCCGCCTGCCATATTGGCTGACTGCAATAACAGCGGAATCCCAAGACCGACATTTCTGGTGGTTCTGCTTGTCTTAAACGGATCCGTCACTTCGCGTACAAATTCTTCGTCCATTCCTTTGCCGTTGTCCAGGATTTCCAGTACCAGCATCCGCGGATTGCCTTCTACGCTTAAGCTAATGCTTATCTTATCGGCTCCCGCGGCAATGGAATTCTGGGTTATGTCCATAATATGCAGTGATAGATCCTTCATAGTTTATACAGCTTCAGCTTCCATATCACGATATTTTTGTATGATTCCCGGGATATCATCCGGAGAAAGTCTTCCGTAAACGTCTTCGTTTATCATGATAACGGGTGCTAATCCGCAGGCGCCTATACATCTGCATGCATCCAGGGAGAATAACCCGTCAGGTGTGCATTCGCCGTTCTTGATTTTCAGTATCTCCGTAAGCTTGTTGAGGATCTCGCCAGATCCCTTAACATAACATGCAGTTCCCAGGCAAACATTGATCTTATATTTTCCCTTGGGATTCAAATAAAACTGAGTGTAGAACGTAACTACACCATAAACGTCAGCCAGAGACACATTCAATCCCTCAGCTATTTTCTTTTGCACGCTCAAAGGAAGATATCCGTATAATTCCTGTGCTTCATGCAGTACAGGAATCAGCGCTCCGCGGGTATCTTTGTGCTTGGCTATTATTTTTTCCAGAGCCTCTGTCTTATTGTCTGCTTTACAGCAACTCATAGTGTCGTCGACCTCCTGATTCTTGTTGTTAATTTATAATTACATTACCCCTCTACGAAATCTTCGAACGGGCTACGAATTATCAAAGCTCATGGCAGGAGATATTATGCCGTTTTATACGCCAACCCCCTACCTGCTGCCTTAAAGATGAAATTGCCACCTTAAATGTTAATTTATATTGTTTCTTATCAATACTTGTTAATAGCTTAACAAACCCTTGTTAATTGTATCACAAACGATTATAAATTTCAATAAAATATCTAAATTACGAACATTATTTAAGCGCTCAAATATGCTATTTTTTTATACTTTTTCAACTTATGTTTTGTATAAAAAACACAAAATGCATTATACAAAACACCCGTAAAAAAGAATCGGCATATAACCGATTCTTTTTTACTGATGTTTGTTTTTTAAGCTTCAGTCATGTTTTTCCAAATCCTTGAGGGACAAATCAACGAAATTCAGAGAGGTGCCATCGACAGTAAATACGGTATCAGTGCCGTCCAGCATACCATAGTAATCTGAATCGTTCCTGTTTCCCAGCATTATTCGGTAGGTTTTATCGTATAAAGTAAATTCAAATACATATTTGGGCGAACCCAGGCCATAGAGACTCAGATCCGAAGGATTTTCCTCTATGTATTCTTTGACTCTGAATGAACTGACCCAATTTAAGAACTTTGACAGTTCTGTAAAATTCGCTTCCCGCTCCGGGACTGGATCGGTTATTATCCAGTCTTCATCAGTTTTCTTCTCGGCACTGAAAACATCATCTCCGTCTCTGCTGAATGCAAGGTAATCGATATCATAAACAGTAACGGCTTCAGTACCGTAAATATTCCTGTTCATTAAATCGAGTTTTCCGTATCTTAAGGTTTCACCCGTATAGGAATCTATTGTGTATATTTTAGGGTCGTCAAGCCTCCTTACATAGTAACTGTCCTGCAAAGGCGTCATGTTACCGATTTCTATGCTGACTTCCTTTCCTTCTTTTGAAACGAAGGTAGTTACTATGGTATTATTCAAACCATAAACTTCCGGATCATCGGGGTTTTCACTTATTAACCGTTTAGTCATGACAGTTGCCGCGGACCAAAACATGTCTTCCGCAAAATCATTATCGACATCAAAATATGGATTGACCCATACCATCTTTTTCGATGTTTCCTTTGTCATGGTCCCGTCTTCATTGTGCTGAAGGGTTTCCACATCCCTCTCTTCCAGGGTAAGGACGATTTCCCCTTCTTCTCTTTTCAGTACTATTTTAGAGATATCATCCTGTTCAATATCGATCAGCTTAATCTCATCAGGGGAAGCCGTATCTGCCAGGCTTTCAGTCTCATTATCCGTTTTTTTGATGCTGCCGTTTAAATAGATGAAGGCTATAAGGAAGATCACTAAAATGACCAGCAGGATTATGATCTTCTTCCAATTCTTCATCATAGATTTTTCCTCCTTATCCATACAAACATGCCAAAACCGATTATGGCCAGTGGCAATAAAAAGGACAAGGCAATGAATGAAATAAATTTGGTGGATTCCGTAAGCTGGATCGGCTCCGACATCAGGCTCTTGGAAGGCACTATGATCGAATCCGTCTTATCCTGCATCCAGTTTAATGTGGACAAAATATATCTGACACCGTTATAATTTACATTTTGCATCCAACCGTCAGTTATGAAATTGGCATTTCCTATAAGCGCGATTTTGCTTGATTCAGTACCCTGGTATTCGGATAATGCTCCAAGAAGAAATGGTCCCATTGTAATTTCGCCGGTATCCAGTCTGGTACTTTGCGCCTTGTCGGATGTCATGAACAGGGGCTGGGCGAATACTTCTTCCTTAGCTGCCTGTTTAATACTGACGCTTCGGCAATTCGGCAAATACACAAACATAGACTTTGGGTCAAGATTCATCGTAACTTCGTTATCATTCGGCTGTGGGATTATTATGGAGAAATCGTCCAAATACCAGTTTTGATCGCCTTCAAGGACCAGATCATCATTCAGGGCCAATGAATAGCGTTCAAAAACCGTATCGAAATTAGGCAAACCTTTGTCGGTTTCCTGCACATCCATCAGGAAAATTGCGTCTCCCCCTTTCTCCATAAACGCCATAAGATTATCCAATTCCTTTGGCAAAAGATCTGTTTTCGGTGAAACGAAGAGAATTACGGCAGCATCCTCAGGAACAGGATTTGACAGGGAGAGTTCTTTTATTTCATAATTATTGGCCATTATCGCGCCTTTAAGTTCGGAAAGATTGGTATTAATCTCGCCATGGCCGGTAACAAAATATGTAACAGGAGTATAATCAGATGTTACACTTTTTATTGCACTTGAAAAAGCCTGTTCAATCTTTACGGCCACAGGATATGTAGTATAAGTGGTATAATCGTATTCAAGCATATCATCCTCCGACACCACCTTTGAGTTTTTACCGCATTTCACTACAATACTGTCCTGGGATATTCCCTTGACCTGGTTGGGATCAATTTCCCTTTCAACAAACGTAGGGTCCTTTTCAACATCAACAAAACGCGTTGTAACCTTGCCATTGCTTTTTAGATTATATTGTTTCAGTATTTCAAGGATGTCGCTTCCCTGGTAGTACTTTTCATCCGTAAGAATTACTATTTCTACTTCTTTGTCTAAATCTTCAAGCATTGAGACGGTGGCTTCACTTAATGAAAACCGTTTATCTTGTGTAATATCAAACCTTGTTCTGTTCCTTATCACATCCAGGCCAAGTATGGCGTTTATCACGACTATTATAGCTACCAGTATCACAGTGGATATTAAAGCATATGAGCCATATTTCAGACTTCTTATGTTTATTCTCTTCATATTATCACCCCTGACTCCAGCGCTTGCGTTCGATAACCCTAATGGTAAGTATGATGAACACTGCCGTATAGCTGAACATGAAAACTATTGACGTTAAATCAACGATTCCCCTGATAAAATCCAGGTATCGATCCAAAATGGAGATCCATAAAAAAACCTTATTCAAAAATCCGCTGAAGAAGCCGGCAAGATAGCCTATATTCTGAATAAGGAATATGGAAACAAGGGTTATTATCGAAGCTATTATTTGATTTTCGGTCAAAGAGGAAGCAAAGACGCCCAGGCTTATATAAACCGCGCCGATCAAGACATATCCGAGATATGAACATACTATCAGAATAATATCAGGTTTTCCCTCTATTATAACGATCAAGGGAAAGATCAATGTTACTGCGGTCATTACCAAAAACACGCAGTAACAAGCAAAAAACTTTCCCAGTACAATTTCGGTCACCCTTACAGGAGATGTCAGAAGCAGAACCTCAGTGCCGTTTTTCTTGTCCTCAGCCAGGGTTCTCATGGTCAATATAGGGACTATGATTATTAACGTACTGCCCATACTCGCTACGAACTCGCTCATAAAATCTGAGATCCCAAGACCCAGAAAGCTGTTGAAAAACATCCCCAGAAGCAACATATAAAGTCCGATAAGAACATAAGCAATCGGGGAATTGAAGTATGCCTTAAAATCACGTTTTATTATAGCCCGCATCCTTATACAGCCTCCTTCTCTTCACTGGTGGTCAGTTGCAGGAATACTTCCTCAAGCGATAGATTCAGAGATTTAAGTTCAAGTATGGGCATGCCCTGCTGAGCCAACTGGTAAAACATTGGTTTTCTGACATCGATGTTCTTGTCCGCTTCAACGATGTAACTGTATTCATTATCCTTAATTCTGGAACTGGTCTTGAGATACTTTACTCCATATATATTGGATATGATATTCTTCACCTTATTCTCGGGACCTTCAATCGTAACGGTAAATCTTGAAAAATCGGTCAATGACTTTGACAAATTATCAGGAGTATCGATTGCGGCTATTTTCCCTCTGTTTATAATAACGACCCTGTCGCATACCGCGCTTACTTCAGGAAGAATGTGAGAACTCAATATAACAGTATGTTTTTTACCCAGCAACTTGATCAGGTTCCGGATTTCCATGATTTGTTTAGGATCAAGGCCCACTGTCGGCTCATCCAGGATAAGGACTTCAGGGGAGCCCACCATCGCCTGGGCAAAGCCTACTCTCTGCTTATAACCTTTTGACAGATTCTTAATGAGTCTGTGGCTTACATGCGTTACTTTAACAAGCTCCATAATATCTTTTTTCTGGCTTTTCCATTTTTTAGACGGTATTTTTTTCAGATTAGCGCAGAAATCAAGATATTCGTTGACAGTCATGTCGGGATACAGCGGCGGTTGTTCCGGCAAATATCCTATATGCCTCTTCACTTCAACAGGGTTTTCTAAAATATCAACTCCCGCGACTTTAACAACACCGGATGTAGACGATATGAAACCGGTGATAATATTCATAGTGGTTGTTTTCCCGGCTCCGTTAGGACCTAAAAAACCAAGGATCTCTCCTTTCTCGACATTGAAACTGATATTATCGATAGCTTTAATACGTCCATATTCCTTAGTAAGATTTTGAATCTCTATCATAGAATACCTCCCTGTACCGGCGCTTCAATTACTTAAAAAAAAGCGGGTTATAAATGACTGTTGAAAACCATTAAACCCGCGGCGGACATAATCGTTGTTTTAATTATGCATTAAATTAATGAACAATTTATGAACATATTGTTAATAAAATTTTATTTTTTATCAAATAAATGCTAAATTCCCATAATATTGTATCCTGAATCGATGTGCAATATTTCCCCGGTCATACCGGAGGATAGATCGCTTAAAAGGTATACGGCAGCGCCGCCCAGATCATCCAGGGTCACATTGCGTTTTAAAGGAGCTTTTTCTTCCACCACGCCAAGAATATCGCTGAAATTTTTTATTCCTTTGGCAGACATCGTTTTCACCGGACCTGCTGAAATGGCGTTGACTCGTATATTCTTTCCTCCCAGTTCATGGGCGCCATACCGCACGCTTGCCTCCAAAGCCGCTTTTGCTACCCCCATAATATTGTAACCTGGAGAAACCCTTACCGAGCCTGCATAGGTCAATGTCAGGATACTCCCTCCATCGGTCATAAGAACCTGTGCTCTCCGGGCCACCGAAATGAATGAATACACGCTGATGTCCATAGCTATCATAAAACCTTCCTTTGACGTATTGACAAAGGTATCCTGAAGATCCTCGCTTTTTGCATACGCAATAGCGTGAACGACCCCATGAAGCGTTCCGTATTTGCTTTTTATAACTGAAAAAAGATTGTCTAAGTCTTCTTCCCTGGATACGTCGCATTGATATGAATCAATTTCTCCCATGCCAGAGGTTAACTTTTGAAGGGATTCCTTTTCTCTGTCACCTAAGTAAGAAAATATCAGATTCGCGCCTTGGGCTTTGGCAGCCTGCGCGATCCCCCAGGCGATGCTCCATTTATTGCGGATGCCCATAATGAGTATATTCTTCCCTTTCAACAGTTCGGACATATTGTAACCTCCAATTATAATCTAATATTATTATCTGATAATAGACACTATACAATAAAATATCATTTGTTTCAAGGGTTATACCTGGTATCATATTTCTGCCGACAGCTTGAAGATATACCATATTGCCGGTTCTTATTACACGATTATTTAATAAAATGTATTTTGACATACATTTATAGATATTATTTCCTTTTTCCACAATGTGGCATAATGTTGAATTTTATCAAAAAATGTATCAAACTCACTCTACATGCGGTTTTCATTGACTTAATGTAGATGATGTGTTATCATTTATGTTGAAGATTGTCCTTATTGGGGAGGGCCTTACAAATGAAAAATATCGAGAAAGTACGAAGCAGATTAAACAAAGCCATAGCTGACGGCGACAACAAGAATACCATCCTTAATATCAGCAGACATTTGGATAACTTAATAGTTCAATACATGAAAATACAGGCTAAAAAAGATATAAATTAAGGGTGTTTGTTTTTAGACAGACACCCTTTTTCATTTTTTTATTGTTTTATTTAATTTGATTTAATATGATGAACGGATTCAGAGACTCTCCAGGAATCGTCTTATCCGCACCAGCGCCTCTCTTATATTATCGATAGAAGTGGCATATGTAGCCCGCACAAATCCCTCTCCGCATGCTCCGAAGGAATTGCCCGGAACCATTAATACCCTCTCCTGCATCAACAGGCGCTCGCAGAACTCATCGGAAGACAAACCAGACACACGGATATCAGGGAACACATAAAATGCTCCTATAGGTTCAAAACAGCTCAATCCTATTTTCCTGAACCCGTCAACCATTATTCGTCGCCGGCGATCGTATTCTTCCACCATGCGTCTGACTTCCGGCTCTCCGTTTCTCAGGGCTTCAATCGCTGCATATTGTGCCGTTGTAGGGCTGCACATCAGGGCATACTGATGGATCTTTTTCATCTGTTCCAGGGCATCGGCAGGGCCACAGGCAAATCCTATCCTCCAGCCCGTCATGGCAAACGCTTTTGAAAAGCCGTTTATTACAATAGTCCTGTCTTTCATTTCAGGAAATTGCGCGATTGAAACATGTTTGCCCTCATATGTCAATTCGGCGTACAATTCATCAGAAATCACAATAATATCTTTATCCTTCAGAACCTCGACGATCGCCTCATAATCCTCATAATCCATGGTAGCTCCCGTCGGGTTATTGGGATAGCCTATTATTATGGCTTTTGTTTTATCGGTAATGGCATTTACTATTTGTTCAGGTTTCAGCTTGAAACGGTCTTCAGCTTTCAGTTCAACTGTGACAGGAGTGGCTCCGGCAAACATTACGCAACCCTTATAAGCAACAAAGGAAGGTTCAGGCACTATGACCTCATCTCCCGGGCCGGCAAAAGTTCTTATACTTATGTCAATTGCCTCACTTCCGCCGACTGTTACCAGGATCTCATCCTTCGGATCGTATTCCAAGCCAAACCTGTTATTCATGTAATTTGAGATTTCCCGGCGCAGCTCTATAAAACCTGCGTTTGATGAATAATGGGTCTTTCCTCTTTCAAGAGAGTATATACCTTCCTCCCGAATGGTCCATGGCGTTTCAAAATCCGGCTCGCCTATACCCAGGGATATAACGTCTTCCATTTCATTTATCATGTCAAAATATTTTCTGATGCCTGACGGAGGAGTCTCTAAAATATTCTTTTTCACCATTTGCTTTATATTCATAGTACAACAGCCTCTCTATCGTCTTCAGACGTTCTATTGAATATTACGCCACTGTCTTTATATTTCTTCAATACGAAATGAGTTGCACAACTCATGACCGAGTCTATGGGAGCCAGCTTTTCGGCAACGAAAAGCGCCACTTCTTTCATGTTCTTGCCTTCGACCACAACAAACAGGTCAAATCCTCCCGACACAAGGCTGCAGGCCGTTACCTGAGGATACTTGTAGATCCTCTCGGCTACCTTATCAAAGCCCTGGCCCCTTTGAGGAGTTACCTTTACTTCAATATAGGCAGTAACATATTCATGATCTACCTTTTCCCAGTCTATCAATGCATTGTAGGCAAGAATTACTCCCTTTTCATCCAGCTCCTTCATTGCAGCATCAACTTCTTCGGAGGTTGTTCCCAGCATAACCGCTATCTCTTCCACAGACAGCCTGCAGTTATTCTTTAAAATGCTCAAAAGTTCTTTTTTCATGGAATCAGACTCCTTTCATAATTTTTTCTATGCCGTCTTATAACGAGAATAAAGATTTCCTCCACTTCTCAGGTGGCAGGTAAGCGGATGGATTTCAATAAATCATTTTTCATTTAATAAAGCCCTGCTGATAATAGCAGGGCTTAAGGTTTAGCATTATTCAAAGTCCACCCGTATTCTTTAAACGGCTCTGATCAATCATTTATACCCTGATTATTATTCTGGTCCTCGCTGTTTAGCGCGTATTCTGTTTCTTTGTCTTCTATGTAGCCCTCGATATCATTCAGGAGACCCTGATACTTATTAAGCATATCTACTATTTGAACCTTCATGGTCTTAATATCCCGCTTAATATCAATGATTTTTTCTCTTTCTTTTTCAAGGGCTGCTTCAAGCTTGCTCTTTTCTTCCGCCGCTCGTTCCTTCGCTTCTCTCAAAATCGCGTCAGCAGTTTCCTGCGCTGTTATAAGAGCGCTGGCAATCTTCTCCTTTTCCTTTGAAAGGATTTGACTGTCTTCGGCAGCAGATTCATAACGAGTTTTCATCTCGCGAATCTGGAGCTTTAAATTTGATATCTCGTCGTCCTTTTCTTTTAAACGCAAATCAAACTCATACAGTATTTTTTCAATATATGCGTTGACATCCGACTTATTGAAACCAAAAACGGAGGTACCAAATTTTTTTTCACCTGACATAACCAACACTCCCATCAAAAATAATAATCTATTAATTGGAATAAATCAAAATTAAATATATTTATCCAGCAATTCTTTCAAATCTTTTTTTGAACGGGCTCCGGTAATCCTCTCCACCTGATTTCCGTCCTTAAAAGCGATCATGGTGGGGATACTCATAATATTAAACCTGGCAGTCAGCTCAATCTCCTCGTCAACATTTACCTTGCCTATTTTAAATCGTCCGTCATATTCCTCGGCAAGTTCATCAATGGTAGGCCCGATAGATCTGCAGGGGCCGCACCAGTTAGCCCAAAAATCAACAAGTACAGGAACAGAAGACTTCAAAACCAGCTCTTCAAAATTGTCGCTTTTAATTGTTAATACCTTTTCAGAAGCCATGGTGTTATTCCCTTCTTCCTTACGTAATGATATTGGTAATTATACTGTTTTATCTAGTTTATAATATATTTCAATTATTTACAACAAAATATTTACCCATAATACGCTGATCAAATAGTCCTAATATTATAAATATTACTATAAAATATCTGATGGTTGGTTTATTATTTATCATTCTGTGTAAAACAGGCCTCACTCCCGTTGCCTTATAGTGTAATCCGCATATTGATATTTTCTGTAAAAAACCAGTATTATAATGGTTAACAGTTTACAAAAAACAATTGTATTATTATTTGTAGAATTTGGGTATATATAATGCTATGATTCCAAGAAACTGGAGGCTAGACTAAATGTATAAATATGGGAAAATAAAAGTTACAACTACGCTGCCTGACAGGCTCGCAGGACTTCGTGACATAGCAAGAAATCTTTGGTGGTCATGGAACAGTGAAGCCACTGATCTCTACCGCGAAATAGATTTGGCTCTTTGGGAAAAACTCAACAGAAATCCTGTTCGTTTTCTTCAGGAGATCAGTTTAAAGAAACTTGAAGAAAAGCTTTCGGATAACGAGTTTATGAATAATTACGAAAAAGTGCTGAAAAATTTTCAGAATTACTTAAACCAGGAGGATACATGGTTTAATCAAAACTACCCTGACTATAAAAATGAACAGATAATTTATTTCTCTGCCGAGTATGGGCTTCATGAGGTCCTGCCGGTATACTCCGGCGGTCTCGGCGTTTTATCCGGAGATCATTGTAAAACCGCCAGTGACCTGGGTTTACCCTTTACAGCCATTGGCCTGTTTTACAAACAGGGCTATTTTGACCAGCATATCAATGCTGAAGGATGGCAGGAAACACAATTTACTGACTTAAACTATTCTCAGCTTCCCGTATGGCCCGTTTACGACAGCAACGGAAAACCTCTTATGATTTATGTTGAGTTGCCGGGCCGCGTGGTTTATGCCCGTATATGGTGTATCAATATCGGGCGGGTAAAACTCTATCTCATGGACACCGATATACCTGAGAACAATCAGTACGACAGGGGGCTGACCGACAGGCTTTACGGCGGAGACAAGGAAACTCGCATTCAACAGGAGATCCTGCTGGGTATCGGCGGGATCCGCACCTTGGACGCTTTGGGGATCAAGGGCACGATATTTCACATGAATGAAGGCCACTCAGCCTTCATGGCGCTTGAGCTTGCCCGCAAGCTGGTCATGGAAAAAAATATGCCCTTCAGGGAAGCCAGGGAAATCGTATATTCTTCATCGGTATTTACCACTCATACTCCGGTACCGGCCGGCAATGATAAATTCCCGCTGGATATGATAGACCGTTATTTCAGCAATTATTGGGGACAATTAGGACTTCAGCGGAACGAGTTTATCAGCCTGGGGCTTAGGCCCGATGAACCTAATGTATTTAATATGGCAGTTCTGGCCCTGAACATGGCCGGTCGCAAAAACGGAGTCAGCAAGCTCCACGGAACCGTTTCGCGGCATATTTTCAACGCCGTATGGCCGGATATACCTGAAGAAGAAGTTCCTATCACTCATGTCACCAATGGTATACATACCATGACTTGGTTGGCTCCGGGATTCAAATATATTTTTGACAAATATCTTCCTTCCGACTGGCAGAACAGATTGTATGACCCGGCAGTCTGGCAGCAGATTGATGATATACCTGACGAAGAGATCTGGAAAACCCATCTTGCGTTAAAGACCAAGATGATCCGCTTTATCGCCGAAAGACTGAAAAAGCAGTATATAAAAAACGGTGTGCCTCTGCATGAAGTTAGCGAGCTTGACAGCATATTTGATCCCCAGGCTCTTACTATAGGCTTTGCAAGACGTTTCGCCACTTATAAAAGAGCTAACCTGATTTTCAGGGATCTTGCAAGACTGGAAAGAATACTTAACAACAAGAGCATGCCGGTCCAAATAATATTCGCAGGAAAAGCTCATCCTGCAGATTACCCTGCTCACCAGATCATTAAGAATATTCACGATATCGCAAAAAGCGAGGGCTTTAAAGGGAAGATATTCCTTGTAGAGAATTATAACATGACGGTAGCCCGTCATCTTGTTCAAGGCGTTGACGTATGGATGAACAATCCCCGCCGCCCTCTGGAAGCCAGCGGTACCAGCGGCCAGAAAGCATGTATAAACGGCGTGCTGAACTTCAGTATCCTGGATGGCTGGTGGTGCGAAGGATATAACGGGATGAACGGCTGGATAATCGGCGATGAAACACCTTTTGACAATGAGCAGCATCAGGATGATTATGACAGCAAATCTCTTTATGACACTCTTGAGCGTGAAATAATACCTCTTTTCTTTAACCGGGAGAACGGTATACCTGTGGGCTGGATCAAACGGATGAAGGAATCGATCAAATCCCTTGCGCCGCAGTTCAGCACCCATCGAATGGTTAAGGACTACACAGAGAACATGTACATTCCTGCTATCATAAGAAATATTAGGATCCGTGAATCCCAGTACGAATTCATCCATACTCTTGCTGACTGGAAGCAATATGTTGAGCGGAGCTGGCCCCAGGTAAACATAATCGCTAATCAGGACATTCATGGCCTTGTAGATCACAATATGCTCTCTGGGCAGGAGCTGAATCTGAACGTAACAGTGCAGCTTGGCGTTTTAAAACCGGAAGACGTCCGGGTGGAAGTATATTACGGGCCTCTGGAAAACGAAAGGATAGTAAACGCTTCGGCAGTAGAAATGAGAGTAGTCCGCCAGACAGATGCCTCAACCTACTTATATGAAACGACCATTTGCATCCTGGACGGCGGTGAGTATGGATATTCATTCAGAGTACTTCCTAAACACCCGAACCTGATGAATAAGTTTGATTTGCCTCTTATTAAATGGGCTGATTCATAACATAAATATGGAACTTTTCTATGGGAAATATATTAGAATAGTTTATATCAGACTGCTGTTATAGGTTTTGCCTTAATTGACACGATAAGGATGGTATGTTATAACGAGAGTGAGATGTATTACTATCTCACTCGAGTTTCAACGACTCGGTTACCCGTTCGAAATCTCTGATTTCGGTAACGGGTGAGATCGTTATAACGAAGTTGTTTTAAACCTTTAATATTTATTCAATTAATAAGAATAAATCTTTCATCAGGAAGTTTAAAATGAAAAACAGGCTGAGATTTATTATAAAGCAAATAAAATTTGCCCCTGCCTCAAAGATGACGTGTAGGGGTTTCTCTCTAAATCGGGACCATACCGCCCGATTTAAGTTTCGGCATCCTAAAATCCTCCGGAAATCTTTGTTCCCGGTAACGGGCAGGGGTGTCGCAATACTTTCAGTTATTGCGCTTCTGACCGTTTGGCTGGGTTTTTCGCTGCAAAACCCTGTATTTGCTGATGACGGATCTAATAAACCCAAAACTGATGCGGTTTCAGCCATGCTTTTTGATGCCCGCAGAGGTCAGATACTCTTTTCCAAAACTTCAGACGAAAAATCCTATACGCCTTTGGCAAGCCGTATTATGACTACCCTGATCATTCTTGAAAAAGTTGATTTGGATGCCATGATAATAGCCAGTAAAGAAGCCGCCAATGCGGAAGGGGCGACACTTAAGCTCACAGTAGGCGAAAAATACAGTACCAGAAATCTTCTTACGGCGCTAATGCTCACAGGGTCTCCTGATGCTGCCATCGCTCTGGCCGAATATGTCGGCGGAAGCGAAGTGGGCTTTGTCAACATCATGAATGAATATGCCGCTAACCTTGGTTTGTCAAATACCAGGTTTACAAATGTTGTGGGAATATATGACGAAAAACAATATACCACCATCGAAGACATGCTGATACTAATGAAATATGCCCTGGCCAACAGCAGCTTCAACAGGCTATTCGGCACCCAGGCCAAGCCATGGTATGATGAGCATAAAACCATGGTGCTTACAAACACCAACAATATGTTCTGGAGTTATCCGGGCACTGACGGCGGTGCTACCGCAGGTTATGATGCTGATTTTCAAAGTATTGTGACCACCGCTACCAAGAACAATATGCGCCTGGTTTGCGTTCTGTTGGATGTGCCCACCAAAAGCATGTATAACGATTCAATAGAAATTTTGAACTATGGTTTTGATAATTATCTTCACGGGACCCTTGTAACGGCAGGCAGCACTCAACAGGCTATAACCGTGGAGGGGCAGTCTTTAAATCTTATTGTTACATCCGATGTTTATTATGTACATCCTAAGGGCGAGGACTATATCAAAGATATCGCAATTAATGTGGATGAGTCAAAACTTAAACTTCCTATTACAAAAAATACGGTAGTTGGTATGCTCACATTTATCCTGGAAGATGATACGACTATAAATGTTGAGCTTTATCCCGACAGGGAAATTCTCCCGCAGAAAACAAAACAGCAGATCTTAAAGGAGAGGTTCCTGGAAAACAGTGAGCTGGTATATGTTATAATCGGCCTGGTTATTATTGAGCTGATAATGGGAGCTTACAAGTTGTTTAACTATATCAAAAAAAAGTTTATTGGTTTTAAGGCAAAAAAGGCCTACAGGCAAATGGGAGTCCGAAGCAGAAAGTAAAAAGAGGTAGTCTTTAATAATGGGATATATGATTCAGAGGCCATATCAGGCCTCTGAATCATTATAATGACAATCTGTTGCAAGACTGACCTCTTCTTTTTATTTATTTTCTTTATTCACGCTGTTCATGCTCAAAAACGCCTGTATGAATTCGTCAATTTCACCGTCCATGACCTTTTGAACGTTGGCATCCTCGTAGCCGGTCCGGTGATCTTTTACCATGGTATAAGGACAAAATACATAAGATCTTATCTGGCTTCCCCAGGCAATATCCTTTTGCTCGCCCTGTATTTGGCTAAGCTTTTCTGCCTGCTCTCTCTCTTTCAACTCCAACAGCTTCGCTTTAAGCATTTTCATAGCCGTTTCACGGTTCTGAAGCTGTGATCTTTCGTTCTGGCAGGCCACCACTATCCCTGTTGGAATATGGGTAAGACGCACCGCTGTAGATGTCTTGTTGACATGCTGCCCTCCGGCGCCGGATGAGCGGTACACATCCATTTTTATATCATCCGGATTGATTTCAACAGTTACCGAATCATCCAATTCAGGTATCACTTCCATCGATGCAAATGAAGTGTGTCTCCTGCCCGATGCGTCAAACGGGGATATCCTGACCAGGCGGTGGACGCCTTTTTCAGATCTTAAATATCCATACGCATAATCACCCGTGATCTGTGCCGTCACACTTTTGATACCCGCTTCTTCACCGTCCAGCATATCTAATACGCGAACCGTAAAACCATTTTTTTCAGCCCATCGGGTATACATCCTGAAAAGCATCTGGACCCAGTCCATCGCCTCGGTGCCTCCGGCACCCGCATGCAGAGTGATTATGGCGTTGTTGGCATCATATTCCCCCTTCATAAGGGTTTCCAGCCTTATTTTTTCATATCTTGATTTAACATCCTCAAAGCCGGCGTTTACTTCTTCAAGAACCGTATCATCTTTTTCATCCAGTCCAAGCTCAACAAGCGTTATTATGTCCTCGCAGTCCTTCAGAAGCTGCTGGTAATTCTCCAGTTTACTCTGAAGGCTCTTGGTACGTTGCAAAATTCTTTGGGAATTTTCCGTGTCATTCCAGAATTCCGGCTCTGATGCCCTGAGTTCCAATTCTTCCAGTTCTTTTTTTATTGCGGGCAGGTCAAAGTGAATCCCCCAATTCTCTGATATCCTTTTCAAGACTCTTAAGCTCCAGGCCTTTTTGTTCCAGCTCTAACAGGCTCATATCCATCATCCTTCCGTAAATAAAATCTGCTCGTCTTAATGCTTTTCTTATTATACTTGCAATCAAGGCATTTTACAAGCTTGCCCGCCTTGACCGCACTTAATGCTTGTTAAACTGCTATTACGATAACGCATATAACACCCATCAACATCTCAAATCTTGTTAAACCGCCATGGTCGACATATAATAATATCATGGAAAATAAAGTGAATTGCCTTAAATGTAAATATTATTATGTCACTTGGGACAAAAACTACCCGAAGGGCTGCCGTTATTTTGGTTTTAAAGGACAAATGATGCCTTCCCTGATGGTAAGAACGGCCAGCGGCGAAGAATGCAAAGGATTTTTGCCGAAAAAACCAAACAGAAAACAATAGTATAAGAATTATTAAAGACATATATCAACAGAGTTATTGACTCGTAAAGAAAAATAATGGCTGTCTCAAAAGGGATCATGGCGTTCTGAGTTTTGTATAATGGCCTCAGAATCTTTCCGAATGATAATCTGTCTTGAGACAACCACGAAATTTATCGGCGATTTTTCAGCTTATCAGCAGACTCCATGATGATCGCATCTTCCACAGCCTCTTCCGTCAAAAATACCCGGGCAGAAGCATATGATAAGAACAATAATGATAATTATCCACCAAATATTGTCGCCTCCGAATACGCCTCCACCGCAGCAGCAGTCCTGTTTATTACAACAGTCACCCATAATAACACCCCATCCTGATTTAGCCTTCTTCATCTTATGCGAAAGGCTTTAGGGGTGACACTTTCTACCCGTTATATCTCCTCAGCATTTCTTCATATAGATTTTTATATTCTTTTGCAGAATTTTGCCACGAAAAGTCCTGGTTCATACATCTTCTGACAAGGTTCTCCCATTCGTCCCTGTTGCGGTATATTTCAATGGCACGGGCTACAGCATCCTTCATCTCGTGAGCATTGTAATTTGCAAAGGTGAACCCGGTCCCTTCTTTAGTAAATACATTATAGGGTCTTACAGTGTCCTTAAGTCCTCCTGTTTCCCTTACAATAGGAACAGCGCCATAGCGCATGGCAAACAGTTGTGAAAGGCCGCAGGGTTCATACAGAGAAGGCATCAGATACATGTCGCTTGCCGCGTATATACGCTGTGCCAGCACACCGTCATACTTGATATTCGCTGAAACCTTGCCGGGAAACTGGCTTTGGGCATATAAGAAGAAATCTTCATATTTCTTTTCTCCCGTACCCAATACAACGAACTGGATTCCCAGATCAATAAGCTCCCACAGCATATGTTTGACCAGATCCAATCCTTTTTGATCGACCAGGCGGGATATTAAAGATACCAGCGGCACATCGGCCTTTAATTCCAGCCCAAGCTCCTGCTGCAATTTTTGCTTGTTTTCGTATTTACCTCTTAAATCCTTCTGATCGTAATTAGCGTAAAGCCGTTTGTCATTCTTCGGATCGTTAACTGTATAATCTATGCCGTTAATAATCCCGTACAGGTCATTGGAACGCTTTTTTATAAGATCCTGAAGATTCTCCCCGAAAAAGGCATATTTGATTTCCTCAGCATAGGTATGACTGACGGTACTGATTATCGATGAATAAGAAAGACCTGCCTTCAGGAAGTTTATATTATCATAAAACTCGACCCCGTCTATATTGAAATACTTCCAGTCCAGTCCCAGCAAGTCGCTCAAAACATTCTTCGGGAAAATTCCCTGGTATTTAAGGTTATGTATTGTGAATAAAGTATGGATATTCTTGTAGAATCCGCCCTCCCTGTTCCTGTAATGGGCGTCCAGGAGAAGACTGACCATACCGGTTTGCCAATCATTTAGATGTATTATGTCCGGTTTAAACCCTATAATGGGCAAAACCTCCAAAACAGCCTTGCAAAAGAAACTGAACCTCTCTCCGTCATCATATAAACCATAAATTCCGTTTCTGAAAAAGTAATACTCGTTGTCAATAAAGTAATAAGTTACACCGTCGTAATCCAGTTTGAATATTCCGCAATACTGCTTTCTCCAGGTTAGATCAACCTGGCAGCTTCCAACGTACTCCATCCTGGAAACATATTTTGTATCTATTTGACCATACTTAGGTAGCACTACCCTGATATCGACATCCAAGGCTTTAAGCGCCTTGGGAAGGGAACCTGCAACATCTGCCAAGCCGCCGGTTTTAATAAAAGGGTCCACTTCGGATGACGCCAGCCATACCTTAATTTTTCCCACGGCAATAATTCCTCCATTTCAAAACTGTATAATTTTATTTTCTTTAATCTATAGTATACCATTTTATTCCTGAGAATTATCAGCAGTTTGTTGTGAATAATCAATAAATAATATTTAAAAACTAATTTTAAACTAAAACGGGAGGGTTGTTGTATGGATGAAAACAAGAGGGACGATATTCTGAACAAAAGTCGGACTTATATTACTAATGCCGCTACAGAAATCAAAGAAACCATAACTGAAGGACAGATTCCTTATGCATCTGATTCAGCCGTTGAGGAAGCACGGGATTGGGTAAATAACGGAAGTCTGCTTTGACAGGGGGCAAATGCCCCCATGAATTCAATTTAAATATCAGTTAACAAATGTGTAATTCATACCGGAGTTGTTATCCCAGTTTTCTGCTGAATCCTTGAAGGCTATATTAACATTTTTCCCCTGCTCTAAAGGAATAATGCCTCTGAAAACATCCCCATCTTTTTTTAATTGTACGCAGGATACGCTTTCCCAATTCTGATTGCTTCCATATCCATATACACTATGAACTTCCTGTGCACCGCTTTTTGCAAGCAGACCGGAATAAATTATCTCTGCCTGTGTCTCAGAAAGTTTTTCAAAGGCAACCCCTGATTTGGAATATGATTGAATGCCATATCTCGAAACATCGCTATTTGTCAAATCTTCGGAGTATTCTTCTTTAAAAGTCTTGCTGTTGTTCTTTTTTGCATTCATCTGCTTTGTGTTTTTGACATTATTCATCATCATATTGTCGAAAATACTCATATATAAAACCTCCTTTCGACTATTTATTATTTGATTTTTTGCATTTTTTTATTACATGGCAAAATCAAATAGATAAGTTAGAATATGCGAAATAATCGAAGGAGGTAAATCGTAAGATATTAATTTTTTAAATGAGACAGATTACTTCTACCCGCTCCTTTCTTCCTCTCACGGATAGCTCATACATTTCCGATAAAGTTACTGCCCGGTGGTCTTTCCTCCGAAGCAAATCGGCTTATCTCAATGAGAAACCCTGCACTTTCTCATTGATCCAACCAGAAGAACCGTCTCCGCGGTTCACTGACTAATAAACGCTTCAATAAGTTTCACCGTGTTTTCCACATCTTTCATGTCAACGATTTCTGCAGAATTATGAATATTCCTGGTAGGAATGGCTATCCCTCCCGAAGGGATCCCTCCTGCCGTGGTATGGATGCTTCCCGCATCGGTACCGCCCTGGGTCAGGATTTCAAACTGGTGCGGGATATTATTCTCTATCGCACATTTTATTAATCGGTCCTTAACCTCGGGATGGGCTATGACGCTTCTGTCTTTAATTTTTATCGCAGGCCCGGCTCCCAGTTTCACAGGCATCGGTTTACACTCAGGCGTATCCCCTGTTGCTGTAACGTCAATGGCTAAAGCCATATCCGGCAATAAGCCATATGCCGCCGGCCCGGCCCCCCTGAGTCCCACTTCTTCCTGCGCAGTAAAGACATAGTAAATCTCGTTTTCTGTCTCAGACTGATTCAAGGCTGCTTGTACAAGGACAGCGCAGCCTATCCTGTTATCTAAGGCTTTAGATATGATCCTGCCGTTCTGCAATGTGGTGTCGGCCTCAAATACCGCCATATCGCCCACGTTTACAAGCTTTTCTGCATCTTCTTTCGATTTTGCCGCTATATCGATATACATTTTTTCAAGCTTGATATTTTTTATTTCATCAATATTTTCCTCATACCAAATAACGCCCATAGTCCCGTTTTCAAAGATTACGCGCTTGCCAAGGATAACGAACGGGTCAAGGCCTCCTACATTGCTGAACCTTAAAAATCCGTTTTTATCAATATATGAAACGATAATCCCTATTTCGTCCATATGGGCAGCCAGCATGATCTTCTTTCCGCTGCCTTTCTTGATACATATGAGGTTTCCCAGGACATCTGTTTTGATCTCATCGACCTTATTTTTAAGCAAATCTCTTATCAGGTCAGCCACTTTTTTCTCGTTTCCCGACGGACCAAAGGTTTGCGTAAGTTTATTTATAACATTAAACATATTCTTTTCCTCCTTGTTCGCGATAAAGGGTAATTGATGCCGGAAGTGTCTCCAGAACCTTCTTTGACAGCTTTATCATGTTTTCAAAATCATTGATATCCATAACCGATACAGGCGAGTGTATATACCTGCAGGGCAGCGCTATTACCGCAACTTTTGCCCCTGTGCCGCCGGTCTGGATCTTTCCTGCATTTGTGCCGCCCGTAATGGTCTGCTTGAACTGGTAAGGTATACCGTTCAATTCGGCGGTTTTTGTTATATGCCTGAGTAAATCCCTGTCGGCTATTACAGTCCTGTCCATCACAGTCAGTGCCGGGCCTTTTCCGCAAACAGTACTCATACCGTATTCCTTGGTATCAGGAACATCATAGCAGGTAGTACCTTCCAGTACCAGCGCAATATCGGGCTTTACCTGGAAAGTTGATGTTTTTGCGCCTTTAAGGCCGATTTCTTCCTGAACGGTAAAACAACCGTATATATCACATTCATATTTATGTTTTAAAAGCTCAATGAGCACCGCGCACCCGACCCTGTCGTCAAGGGCCTTAGCCATCAGCTTATTATCTCCGAATTCTACCGGGTCATATGCAAACGCTGCCAGGTCTCCTATTTCAACTTTTGACGCAGCCTGTTCCTTGTCCTTCGCCCCGATATCGATGGTAAGCTGTTTCTTATCTACGGTACCCTTTCTTTCTTTTGAGCTTTGAAGATGCAGGGGCTTAAAGCCGATAATTCCCGGAACCCTGTTTTCCCCAATTCTCACACGTTTTCCAACCAATACCCTGTCTTCGATTCCGCCGATGGTACGAAATTTCAATAAACCATCCGAGTTTATAAGGGTTATCAGAAGCCCAACCTCGTCCATATGAGCGTCCAGCATCACTTTGGGACCGTTTCCGGTGCCTTTTTTATAGGTGATCAGATTTCCGATATTATCAACGTAATAATCATCGACATGATCCGTTATTTTCGAAATTATATAGTCCCTTACCGGTTTTTCTTCACCCGATACACCATCCAGGGCAGTAAGCTTTTTCAAATTTTCCAATGCCTCTTTCATTCCTTCGACCTCCCTGCGATATAGCGTGCCGCCAGCCTGCCTGTAGAAACAATATCGCTGACAGAGACCATTTCCACGGCCGTATGCATATATTTGCATGGTATCGAGAGAAGTATCACCGGGATCCCCTCTCTCGCGACAGCATGTACTGCTGCTTCTGTTCCAGTATCACCGGCCTCCGGATCTATTTGATAAGGTATGTTTTCTTCATTTGCGATCTTTATGCATTCTTTGGCGTGCTTTCGACTTATTATGGGGCCTATGGCCACCGCCACCCCTTTATCCAGGGGAAAAGCTTCATCGCTTGGCGCATCAGGCATATCGCCATGGCAAACGTCTATTGCAATACCCAAATCGGCTTTTATATTATATGTTGCGCAAATAGCACCGATAAGGCCAAGCTCCTCCTGGACCGTCGCCACAACATAGACATTATCGTCATGCTTAAGCTTCTGAAGCTCTTTTAATATTTCAACAAGGGCAGCCACACCGCTCCTGTTGTCCATGCTTTTCCCGGCTATCCTGTTATTCATAAGCTCCTGGGCCGGGCTGTTGAATGAAATCATATCCCCTATGCTTACCAGTTTCCTGGCCTTTTCTCCGTCATAGCCTATATCAATTCTCATATCCTCCATTTTGATCCCTTTATCTTTATCCTCGGGAGGAATAAGATGCGGCGGTTTAACACCTATAACACCAAAAAGATCTTTCTTTCCGTGAACTGTTACTTCCATGGCTCCTATAGCCTTAGCGTCGACACCGCCGGCAGCCGTGAAGCGCAAAAAGCCGCTGTCTTCGATACCGGTTACTATAAGCCCGATTTCATCATAGTGCGCCGTTATAAGAACATTTCCTGGATTCTCGGACTGTCCTTTCTTAAAACCTATTACATTATAAAAGGCATCTATGCTGACATCATCGCAATACTGGCGAAAAAGCTCCGCTATCTTCCCGGCTGCCATATTTTCTCTTCCGGTAACAGCCCTGATATCATTGAGCTTTTTCAGAAGTTCTCCGCACTCCATTCAAACACCTCGCAAATTCTTTAAGTCATAGAGTAATATTATACCATAAGTCAAGACATAGCAATTACCGCTATGTTCTGTTGAAATTTTCTCAATTATTATAATCAGTAGTTTTATTGAGCTGCTATATGATAAAATAGCTTTGTTAGTTTTCTTAAAAAGGAGAACTTTTATTATAAAGCATGTGCTTTTATCACGAAGCGATAAGGTTCCCGGAGTCTATCGGCAATCTTTGATACATAATGATTAGAGCTTTTATTAAAGGATTTTATTATGTTATTCAGCAGCCTAATTTTTCTTTTTCTGTTTCTGCCGTTAGTATTGGCAGGTTATTACATATTACCGGGCACCAGGAATAAGAATATTTTTCTTTTTCTTGTCAGCTTATTTTTTTATGCCTGGGGTGAACCTGCTTACATCCTGTTGCTTCCTGTATCGATAATTATTAATTATGCTTTCGGACTTTTGATACACAGAGGCTCAACCGGAAATAAACTCTGGTTTATCGTCTCGATAGCTTTTAATGTGGGACTTATTGTATTTTTCAAATATCTCCCGTTTTTTATATCAAATATAAATAATATTTTGTCATTACACATACCGGTACCCAAAACGGCATTGCCTTTAGGAATTTCTTTTTATACCTTTAAGGTTATAACTTATCATGTAGATGTATACAGGGGCATAGTACCCCCGCAGAAAAATTTTATCTGTCATGCCCTTTATATCTCTCTGTTCCCGCAGCTTACAGCCGGACCAATAGTAAAATACTCAGCTATCTTTAAACAATTGGAAAACAGGGATCATTCACTTAATATGCTGGCCCGGGGAATTACAAAATTCATTTTGGGTCTGGGCAAAAAAGTGATTTTATCAAACAATCTGGCTTTAATAGCCGATAGCGTCTTTAATTTCAAAAGCGGCACATTCGGGGCCTTAGCAGCCTGGATCGGACTTGTCAGCTACAGTCTGCAAATATATTTTGACTTTTCAGGCTATTCCGACATGGCAATAGGCCTTTGCAGAATGTTTGGCTTTGAGATCGATGAAAACTTTAATTATCCTTATATCTCAAAATCCGCAAGCGAGTTTTGGCGCAGATGGCATATTTCCCTTGGCAGCTTTTTCAGAGATTATGTATACATACCTCTGGGCGGAAGCAGATGTGAATCACAATTGGCAAATTATCACAATCTTTTTATTGTGTGGATCTTAACCGGTCTATGGCATGGAGCCAGTTGGAATTTTATTATATGGGGACTTTACTTTGGATTCCTGATTGCTTTAGAGCGTGCATTCCTGTTAAATCTGCTTTCTAAACTGCCCCGGTTTTTCCAGCACTGCTATTTGATTATCGCTGCAATGTTGGGATGGGTATTTTTCCGCACAGATAATATTTCCCATGCAATTTTGTATTTTAAGAGGCTTTTTGGAGCTGGCAGCACCATAGATCTTGTAAATCCCCTGCTTCTGCTTCATGATAATTATCTTCTGCTGATCGTTGCAATATTGGCATGTACACCGCTGTTTAAAAGCATTGTACTGTCGTTGGCGAAACATCGGTTCTTTCCTTATGCGGCAGGGTTTGGTCTTATACTGATATATTTTATATCCATCATGTATTTGGGGAACACAAGCTATAACCCGTTTATATATTTCAGGTTTTAGGTGGTCAGGTTTAAGGTGGTAAGATGAAACAATATGATATTAATATAAAGGAATATAACCTATTCGTTATAATACCGTATATAGTGATAACGGCAATCTTTTTCATTGCATTTTTTATATATCCCAAGCAAACAAAAAGCGAAACAGAAAACCGTTATCTGGCTCCCTTCCCCGAGATAAGAATAAGCAGCCTTAAAGACCTTCCTTCGGATCTGGAAAAGTATTATAATGATCACTTTCCTTTTCGCGAAAGCTTTATGGAATTGTTCAGCCGTACAGAACTGGCTCTGGGTAAAATAAAAGTCAGAGATTTATATATTTCGGGAGATTATATTCTGCCGATAGAATATCTCTACACAGAAAAAGATATAGCATTAAGCGCCGGAAAAACAAACGAATTAATGAGTTTTATACAGGCTTGCGGGAAAAAAGCGGCTTACGTAGCTCTTCCTTACAAAACCTATGTTTATAATTATATGCTCCCTTCTTATCTCCAAACTGATTACAGTGAGCAAAACTATATTAATTTTACAAAAAACCTTAAACCAAGTATAAAAAGCTGCGACGCATTCCAAGCCTATAAAAATGATAGTATTGAAGATACCAAAACCTACTTTTTCAAATCGGACTTTCATTGGAACGCAAAAGGTGCAGGTGAAGCCTTTCTTTACATGATTGACTGGCTTTTTGAAGAAGAGCTTATAAATGAATCAAAGCCTGAAAACTTAAAGCTTGAATATACTTATATAGATGACAATTACGTCGGAGACCTTAACAGGAGGTATTCCTTTATTTTCCCCACCAGGGAATCCATCCCTGTATTTAAGGCCAATGATAGCGTAATTCGTTATTATTCTTCCTATAGCAGTCAAGACTACTCTTTCGATAAAGCTTCCATCCAGGGCGAGGCCTTACCTGAAGGCCAGACATATGATAGTGTCTATACTAAAAATCTCGGCTATTACAAAATGGTAAACGACAATTCCCTGTTGGACACAAAAGTGCTGGTTATAAAAGATTCAATGCAGAATCCCATGACCGACATGTTCGCTTATGTGTTTAATACCAGTGAGATCGTGGATATCAGAGGCTTAAAAGATATCAGCCTCTATACTGTTATAGAAAACTCGGATGCCGACCTGGTATTGCTGATGTACCATCAGAATAATATAACCGGTGAAATGTTCGATTTTAAATAATATTCATCAATGGTAACCTTGAACCTGCCTGTTGATGTCATTCCTAGCGAAACGAAGAATCTTTAAGCTGATACATAAGATACTTCGAATCCGCCGCGTTCCGCCCAGGATGACACCACGAACTACTTCGCATTTTTTCATATGAGCCCAGCCAATATTTCTTTCTCCCTGACATTAGAAAACCCCTTTCATTAGTTTTTTCGTCTAACGAAAGGGGTTCACTTCAGCAACAAGGTATTTTTATTACTACTATATGTCATCACAGACTTATCCTGTTTGATGTTACGTAACAGTGTACAGCGGGTAAATAAGTTATATATAATATGGGAGAAAATATTATGTCAATTCAGGCATCATCCTTACTGGGACGAACTATTGGTAATTATTCAATATATATGAACACGAACACCCAGGCAGGCTCAACCCGGGAACCTGTTAATTTTCATGCAAATAATAAAGCATCCAAACCTGGGGATCTCCATAAACCTGATGAGGTAACCGAATGTCAAACCTGTAAAAACCGGAAATATGTTGATGGCTCAAATGACCCCGGTGTTTCATTCAAGACGCCAACAAAAATTTCACCCCAGGCATCTTTTTCCGCAGTCTCTTCCCATGAGCAGGAACATGTTTCAAGAGAAAATGCAAAAGCTTTGAGAAGTGGCCGAGAAGTTGTCTCTCAATCGGTTCGGATCTATACAAGTGTATGTCCGGAATGCGGAAGGGTTTATTCTTCCGGCGGCAAGACAATTACAGTTACCAAGGGAGAAGGAACAAAACCCGACTATTTTATGGATAAGATGAATAAGTTCTTCGAGGGGCATTTTGGCCAGAAAGTAGATACATACGTCTGATATATAGAGTTATAAAAACAAAGTAAGAGTTATAATAACAGAGTCAATAACAAAGAAGCAAGAGATGTTTCCCTTGCTTCTTCGCTTTTATATAATTATAAAACAGCGCTGCATCGATCGCATAATGTCGGATGATCGTGATTTTTACCCACTGTTTCGGAATAAATCCAACAACGCTCACATTTAGCACCATCAGCAAGCTTAACCTCAACTTCGACTTCGGCATTGCTGCCTTCTACCAGTTCAACTTGCGAAGTAATAAACACGGTAGGAAGCATTTCAAGGTTTTCCTTAAGCAGCTTGAAAGTGTCTCCGCCGGCCTTCAGTATGACTTTTGCCTGAAGCGACTGACCGATAAGCTTTTTATTTCTGGCTTCTTCCAATGCCTTCAGAACACTGTCACGTACCTCAAGAATCCTGTCCCATTTTTGATCCAGGGCTTCGTCATCATATTCCGCTTTAGTTTCAGGCCAATCGTTCAGCATAACGCTCTCGGCATTATCCTTGTCGGTGTGAGGCAGATATTGCCATATCTCATCCGCAGTAAAGGCAAGAACCGGCGCAAGAAGTCTTGTAAGTGTATCCAGTATGATATACATGGCTGTTTGTCCTGCGCGCCGTGCTTTGCTGTCGGGTTTTGAAGCATACATCCTGTCCTTGGTTACATCCAGGTAGAAGCTGCTCATGTCAACAACGCAAAAATTGTGGATAGCATGGAGCATAACGTGGAACTCGTATTCGGAATATGCCTTTTCAATCTTTGCAACAAGCTGATTGAGTTTCAGAAGAGCCCACTTGTCCAGTTCTTCCAACTCGCTGTATGGAACACTGTCCTTATTAGGATCAAAATCATAAATATTACCCAGGATAAATCTGGCGGTATTACGAATCTTTCTGTAGCTTTCGGTAAGCTGCTTCAATATATCGTTTGAAATACGGATATCCACTTTATAATCGCTGGAGGAAACCCACAGTCTTAAAATATCGGCACCGTACTGCTTACAAATATCCATCGGGTCGATTCCGTTGCCCAGGGATTTACTCATCTTTCTGCCCTGACCGTCAACGACATAACCATGAGTAAGGACCTGACGATAAGGCGCTCTACCCCTTACTGCGGTTGCGGTCAACAGGGAGGATTGGAACCAGCCCCTGTGCTGATCGCTGCCTTCCAAGTACATATCTACCGGCCAGCCTAACTCCGGATTCGCCTCGGCCACAGCAATATGGCTGGAACCTGAGTCAAACCAAACGTCCATGATATCCGTTTCTTTCTTGAAATCGCTGCCGCCGCATTCACATTTGAAACCTTCAGGCAGGATTTCCTTTGGTTCGTATTTGAACCATGCATTCGAGCCTTCTTTTGCAAAGAGGGTCTTGATTGCCTCTATTGTTTCATCGTTTATTATTTCCTTGCCACAGTCTTTACAGTAGAAAATCGGTATGGGCAGACCCCAGAGACGCTGACGGGAGATACACCAGTCACCGCGATCTTCCACCATTTTAGAGATTCTTTCTTCGCCCCATGCAGGTATCCATCTTACTTCCTTAATAGCATCCAAAGCCTGCTTTCTGATCTTATCGATGGATATGAACCATTGCTCGGTGGCCCTGTAGATTATTGGCTCTTTACAACGCCAGCAATGAGGATAAGAGTGAGTGATGGTCTCTTCGGCAAACAGCAGGTTTGTTTCTTTAAGGGTCTTAAGAATAGCTTTATTGGCAGCTTTATAGAACAGTCCCTCAAAAGGCCCTGCTTCTTTTGTCATGTGCCCTTTGTCATCCACCGGTACAACTATACCTATTTCAGGGTATTTCTTGCAGACATCGAAGTCCTCGGCGCCATGACCGGGAGCGGTATGGACGCAACCGGAACCGGCATCCAGGGTTACATGATCGCCTACTATGACAAGAGAATCGCGATCCAGGAAAGGATGGGCACATACTACGTATTCCAGATCACTGCCCATAATTTCTCCCAGAATTTTGTAATCGCTTATACCTCCGGCTTTCATAACATTTTCAGCCAGTTCCTTGGCAACGATATATCGCTCGTTATTAGCCTCCACGACTACATATACAAATTCGGGATTCAATGATATAGCAAGGTTACCCGGTAAAGTCCAGGTAGTGGTGGTCCATATCACGACATACAGATTATCAAGAGTGTCTACGATCCCTTTCAGCTTGCCCTTGTCATCCTTTACAGGGAACTTTACATAAATTGAGGTACCATGATCATCCTGATACTCTACCTCGGCTTCTGCCAGGGCGGTTTCACATGACGCACACCAGTAAACCGGGCGCATTCCCTTATAGATACAGCCCAGTTTTGCCATCTGTCCAAATACCTCAATCTGTTTTGCTTCAAATTCAGGCTTCAGAGTAATATACGGATTATCCCAATCACCCATAACACCAAGGCGTTTGAAGGATTCCCGCTGGATATCCAGATATTTCATCGCGATCTCTTCACAAGCCTGGCGGAACACCACAGGTCCTACCTCATGGCGTTTTAGTCCCTTTTCCTTAATTGCCTGCAGCTCCGTCGGAAGTCCATGAGTATCCCAACCAGGAATATAAGGCGTATAATACCCTTTCATATCATAGTAACGCATGATAATATCTTTCAGCACTTTGTTCAGTGCGGTTCCCAGGTGAATATCACCATTTGCATATGGCGGGCCGTCATGGAGTACAAACTTCTTGCCCTTATGTTTGTTTCTTTCAAGGCGCTTTTTGTAAATATCCTTCTCCTGCCACGACTTTAACATTTGCGGCTCTTTTTCGGGTAACCCCCCACGCATGGGAAAATCAGTTTTCGGTAAATTCAGTGTTTTTCCGTAATCCACTGACATTTTATCAGTCCTCTCTTTTTATTAGGTTGTACATAAAATATTGCAAAGTGCCTGGATACACTATATTATTACCATAATAAAAAAGCCTTTCATCCATGTATGGGACGAAAAGCTCGTATCCGCGGTACCACCCAAATTACAGTCAACATTTAATCTTTTAACTGTCTCTCACAGGGGTAACGGCCCTCCGCCGGCTCACCTTATTAGGGCGGAAACTAACCGCCTGTTCAGGCTGCTGCTCACGGGAGATATTCAGATTCTTTTTCCTGCGGGCTTTCACCGAGGGTTTTACGTTAAATCAAACCCTATTTCCCTGCTCTCTTTAAGGAAAATGACAGAATCCTACTGGTCCGATCATCGCATTTTCTGCATTTTTATTTTATTGTTCAATAAATTATATTCTGAAAAGACAGCTTATGTCAAGGCTTGTATTGCTTTGAGCAGTGTCAATTTACTGTTGGGAATTGAAAAGCAGATGTTTTTCCCTTCTCCACTACAGTAATTCCGCACAAGATCACATCGGCGACTCTTTACTTTGCTAAGATCAGCGGTTTGGCGGTATCCTTTGCTATCGTCTGGAAGGACATCGCAGATTCCTGCGCATAAATTTTTTCAATGCGTGCCTGTACCCATAAAGTCGTCAGTAGCACGACGGTCTGCGTAAAAAGCGACTACATCTCCCGTTAACAACTGCCAGCCCCCCTGATTGATGTCATAGCCTTCAAGCGCCCAGCCGTCCCCTGTCTTGCCTGTGTACATCAGGCTGGGATTATCAAAGTCTTCTCCGTTTATCACGGCTATATCCCTGAAATTTACTATTACATACCCATCCTTCAAAAATACCGGAGAATTTCTTGTCAAATTTTTTTCCTTTGAAAGATCAGTGCCTTTGGGCACTACCAGGATATCGGACGGGAGCCTGTATTCTCCATACCATTTCTGAGCCGAAGCAAGGGCTTTGTCCGGATTTACCCCCGAAGGTATATTCTGTGTCGGCCCTATAAAGGTCCTGACCGGCTCGCTTAATAGCACTTTTGTGTTTGTATAGGTCAGGGCTCCTGACTGGGCCACCTTTGGAAATTCTTCAGCCCATTTTTCAAAAGTGAAGGTTCCCATTCCGCCTCTTAAGCGATATATAGCCTCTGCTGTCTTCTTAAAATCATCAGGGTTTATCCCCCTGTATTTAAAGTCCAGTATCATGCTGTGGGTCAGCGTATCCTTCGGGCCTCCTACCTTTACCAACGGATCTGTGGCAGTTGAGTAATAAAGGTCTACCTCCTGCCTATTCTTACCGTTCTTGTCCACGAATGCAAAGGCGGGAATTATGCGCACATAGTCGTCCTGGTCATAGTAATTGCCGATGGTTTTTATCTCAAACTTAATTGAATAACCTAGTTTTACCGCCCTGTCCTTATATCCCTTTACATCATTCTTTCCGGGCATAACGGGCATAAAATAGTTCTTCCTGTGGTCCAAGTCACCGTTTATGTTGTTAGGTCCTGTGTAAAATACTTTTCCGGTTGCTTCCGGGCTTCCGGGAGCTTTCCTGAAGAACATTTCCCAGGAAATATCGGTGATATCAGTTATCGCAAAATCATATACACGGCCTGATACCTCCACTTTCATACTTGTTTCCGCAACCGTATTGTTATGATTCAGATTGGCTCTGTTTTCCGTACTCATTACGGTATCGTTATATGCGATATTCCGTACATCCACATCATACAGCCCTTCATCCACCCATGAAGGAGTGTAGAAAGTTATATTTGATTCCGAGTTTGAAATACCAAGACTTTTGAGAGAATGCCATGTTCCGGCTTTTAAATATGTTCCCGACCTGTCCGTTCCCAAGTATGTATCAAAACCGAATCGTATTTCTCTGTCTTTTATATATTTTGTGTAATCCCTGGTATGGTAGCCTTTAATATTTCTATGGGTCCCGCTGTTAGAAATATTTACCGTAAACGGCCTGCCAAGAATAAGGCTGCTTGCGTTTTCCGCAGGATCAGGCTTCTGGTTGTGGGCGGCATCATCCGATACATTCAAACCTACACAGACAGGAGTATGAACAAAAACAGGGTTTATATCGCCTAAATCAAAGGTTAATATGTCCGGATTCTGAGGATTAAAGGAATATACCTTCTGGTAGGTTATAGTGCCGGAGCTTGTATATAAGCCGTTTTTAACTTTCTCGGGTATTTTAAGACTGGAAACATAAAGCACGTCCCGACCTGTTTGGGTTGGAGCGAGATTGTAGGATATGAGACCAATTTCGGGGTCCATTATTACCCTGCCATTGATAACCAACTTATCATGCCTTATTATCGGAGCGAAACCAGGCATGGTGCCCACTACATGATATGTGTATTGGTCATCGGGGTCATGGGTTATTTCAACTTTTGGCATGCTGTAGGAGGAAGAGGGAGTTAAAATTATTTCTCCTCCATCAAAAACATCGTTTTTTACTTTTGCATCCTTTATTCCGTAAAGCTCAAAGCTTTTTATTTCATAATAAGTATAAGGGTAGGAATAGGTAACTGTCTTACTTTTCGGCTTTCCTTCGTCGTCAGTATAGGTTTCTGTTGTACTGGTAGTGTATGTACCGCTTACAGGTTCTATATTAAGCCTGTACAAATAACTGTCGGCAATAATCTGGACATACAGGCTCTCACCTGAAGGTATTCCGTCGGTAACTTCAAAAGGCTCATTATCTCTTGGAGCCGCTTTTATAACTGTGCTGATGTTGCCGGTATTTATGTGTTCCACAGGATCTATATGAAGGTTTTTCAGTGTAATGTGGTGTATGACATATTTGTCTTCATATGTCTGACCTGAACTGTCAGGATATACCTTCCCGTCATTAAAATATATTTTCATTCCGATTGTAACCTTGTTCCCGGCCCCTGTGGCAGCATCTATCCACATGGAAGGGTCGGGATTTTTTAAAGGTTCATAATGGGTTATTGATGGGGTTAATGGCGCTGTTGCAATATCGGTCGGTGTAACATTCGGATCCAGAACAAAGTACTCTATTTTTGATATGTCATTATCGGTGTAAACTCCGTTCAAAAGCTTATGGGAAAGAAAAATCCGATGTTGCTCCTGGCTGGGAGTGTTAATTTCCACAGTTTGATCGGTTGCAATCTCGGAGTTGTATATAATATCAAAATCAGCTTCAAGCTGAGGAGTTATAACTCCGACTCCCATTGAGTTGTAGATGATTCCTCCAAACGGGTCCAGCTGTTCTTTTATTCTTGCTCTCTGGGCCCTTCTTGTTTCTAAATCGGAAGAATCATAAATTACCTTGTATGTGTCAGCAATTGAAGCATTGGTTAGAAACATGGGAATATCTGTCTTAAAGTAAGCATTTGTATAATCCCTTGAGTTTTTGCCGTACATGCAAATGGCAGGCTCGTTCTCAATCAGAAACTGGGAATTGGCGGTAAAGACAAATACAGGAGTGATCCAGTCAATAAGATCCTTACCGTCGGACGTGGAAATGTCATTACGGGCAAAGGCTTCTTCCCAGCGGATCAGATCCCTCAAAGTCATTGCCATGCATTTCCCGTCCACGATGGGATAAATCACTGGTTCAAAGAAGATTTTGTACACGCCGGGCTCTGATACAAAGTCGCGCACTCTTAAGATACCTTTCTTAAAATCATCTACTGAGATCTCTGCTCCGCAAAGGCGCGCAATTTCAGGAATGTTTTTATACTCTTTTTCTTTGGTTATTGGATCTATAGGCCCTTCAAACCAGTTATCCCACTGTTTTTTAGTCCCAGTCCAAACATCGGGCATAGTGTTTACTATGCGTTTGATTTCCGGACTGTCGTCGCCGTATCCGACCCAGGTGTAAAGAGAATTTATAGAAAGGGTAGAATTATATTTGCTTCCATGAACCATATTGCCTTCATTCATATACCAGTATATTGAGAATCCAGTATATTCATTGACCTTATACCATGGCCCTGTTGCAGAAACATCAGTTGTTTTACCAAGCTGAATAACACCTTCACCACTTACAAAGGCATCTGTATTTGGAGCCCAGTATATGGATATTCTCATGCCGGAATAGTTGGAATTATATTTCCATTTGTCATCACCCTTGCCGGAATAACCATAGGAGGGTAGACTGTCGTTATTGCCGGCATAAGACATTAAAGACATAACAATAACAAATATTATTACAAAAAGAATTAATAATATTATTTTTATATATTTATTCATTTAATATGCTCTCCTCTATTAGACAGGACCCATCCACTGCCATTTTCCATACATATACATAAGCCATGGCCCATAGTAAGTTCCCTCTGCTGGGTGTCCTAATTCTCTTAATGCATCCTCTCTTAACCGTTCTGCTATCGCATGCCATTCTCTTATATAGTGCCCTTCCCCCGTCTTCTCATCTACCA
>ERZ773359.68-NODE-68-length-118774-cov-1167.077730_pt1 | contig 118774 bp, 119 predicted proteins | sample MGYA00374955_ERZ773359 | MGnify/ENA primary metagenome ERZ773359 (study PRJEB29098, sample SAMN04486028) | biogas fermenter metagenome | study: EMG produced TPA metagenomics assembly of the Biogas fermentation microbial communities from Germany - Plant 4 DNA1... | reverse complement strand
TTGTTTTTTTTCAAGCAGAAGACGGCATACGAGATGCCTAAGTGACTGGAGTTCAGACGTGTGCTCTTCCGATCTGGAAGATGATATATGGGCATTACCAGGAGGGGTTCTAAAAAAAGGACAATTATTAGAAGATGCTGCTAAAGCTGAAACCAGTAATCAAGTGGGCTTGAGATGTAGAAATTTAAAGATATTTAGTATATACTTAAACTGTGATTCTTATTTTGAAAATAAAGTTTATGATCTTAAACTAGTATATGTTTGTAAGGATATTTCTGGACAACTTGTATATGATAAAGCCCAAGGGAAAGTATCCTTATTTTTTGATATAAAAAGCATGCCGGGAAAAACAAGTCCCTATATAAGAAAAGTTATTGATGATTTAACATTGAGATATGAAGAAGTGATGTCTTGGTAGATGAAGAAATAATTGCTGTAGGTGTATACTATGTGGGAAGTTTTTAATCAAATACTATCGTTGTTTTTAATAATTCTAGTAGGGTTTTATGGTAGAAAAAGAAGTATAATTGATGATACTTTAACAAATGGTTTATCAAGGATGCTACTTGAGATAACAACTCCTTTGCTTATAATTTCTTCCTTTAACTATGATGTAAACTCAAGCTTGGCTAAAAATACTATTAAAGCCTTTATCTATGGAATACTAATTTTTATTATAACTCCTTTTATGGTAAAGCCCTTGTTGACGAAAATAGAAAAAGGAAAAAGAAATATATTACAATTCGCTATAGTATTTTCTAATTGTGGATTTATGGGAATTCCTATAACAGCTGCAGTATTAGGAGAGGAAGCAGTTATATATGCTTCTATATTTAATATGTGCTTTAATTTGTTTATTTGGACTTATGGAGTGACTTTGTTTACAGATGCTGCAAGTTTTAAGGAGGCTAAAAAGTTACTTAAGAATCCAGGAATTATAGCTGTATTTATTGGTCTATTGTTAACAGTGTTTTCTGTTAAGCTTCCGATAGTTTTATATAATACAATAAGCCTTGTTGGGCATCTTACTACCCCAATTTCTATGATTATTATAGGAAGCTTGCTGGCATCTATAGATTTTAAAGCTGTAATTAAGGATAAGACTATTTATTATGGTGCTTTTATTAAGCTTATTATAATCCCAGCAGTTCTTTATGGTATTTCCCTTTTGATATCGGACAATTCCTTAGTAATGAGAACCTATGTATTAATTCAAGCTATGCCGGCTGGAGCCACTACGTCGCTTTTTGCTGAAAGATTTAATAAGGAAAAGGAGTATTCCGCTTTTGTTGTTTCTTTCAGTACATTACTTTCCATTATTACTATACCAATGATAATTGCATTATTATTGTGAAAAACTAATACTCATAATAATTAAAACCATAAATTTATTTTATAAAATATATCAAAAGTTGTTGAAAAATGAAGGAAAAGCAGAATAAAAGTAGAATATAATATTATCGATATTATTTGATTAATAATGGAGGGAATAGTAATGTCTGAAAATTTAAAAAAAATTCTTATATGCGATGATTCCATATTAATGAGAAAAAAATTAAAAGAAAGTATAAATTCCTGTGGAACCTTTGAAATTTTAGAAGCCACTGATGGAGAAAAGGCTGTTGAAATTTATAAGGAAGTAAAACCAGCATTGGTATTTATGGATATAGTTATGCCAGTAAAGGATGGTATACAAGCGGTTACTGAAATCAAGGAGTTTGATAGCAATGCAAAGGTAGTTATGGCATCTTCCTCTGGAACAAAGGAACATTTAAAAAAGGCCATTAAAGCAGGAGCTTTTGAATTTATACAAAAACCTTGGGAACAAGAGCAAATTACTAGGATTGTCAACAACTTATTTAAGAAAGGGGAATAATTTGTGTTTACACAGTATTTTGGTCAATATTTATTAAATAAAAACTATCTAACTCCTCAGCAGCTACATGAAGGACTAGAGCTTCAGAAAGAAACAAGATTAAAATTAGGTGTGTTAGCCGTTAATGCTGGATATATGACTGCAGATCAAGCTGATGAAGTTAATGAAGCACAAAAGAAGGTTGACAAAAGATTTGGTGAATTAGCTGTAGATATGGGATATTTAACAAATGAGCAAGTTGAAGAATTATTATCCTCACAAAAGTTTGGACACCTCTTATTAGGGCAGGCTCTTGTGGATAAAGGCTATATGACACTACAAGAATTTGAAAAAGCAATAAATGAATATAAGAAGGAATATAGCATTTCCGATCAGGAATTTGAAGCTATCCAAAGAGATGATGTAGAAAAAATGATAAACACCTTAATAAAAATAGAAGGTAGTAAGGATGAAAAATTACTTAAGAGCTATCTAGCACTATTTGCAAGAAATTTAATTAGATTTATAGATACTGAAGCAGTGGTTTCTGAGGTTGTTAAACTTGAGGAATATCAGTGTAGATTTGCTGCTAAACAGAACGTTCAAGGAGAGATTTCCTTAACTACTTATATTGAAGCAGATGAGTCTTCATTCGTAAAGTTTGCTTCAAAATTTGCAGAAGAAGATTTAACTACTGTTGATGAAATGGTTGAAGCTTCTGTTGGTGAATTCTTAAATCTACATAATGGAATTTTCTTAGTAAATATGTCTAATACGGGAATAGAACTGGAATTAACTCCACAAGAAATACATACTAACCTAAAAGTAAACAACGTTTATAAAATAACTATAGATTTGTCCTTCGGAAAAATAAATCTATTGATATGTGAATAGCATAATAGGGTGATTTTACATCTATTTACTTATATTAAAAAGGAGCTGTTGCACAATAACTGTTATGCAAGTTGTGCAACAGCCCCTTTTTGCGTATTAAATTATTGAATAATGTTATGGTTTTTTTTATTCAAGTAAATTATATTAATTTGAGGTCTTGCAAAAAACCTAATAGGTATGCACCAAGCTACATTACCAACCCCGTTTGAAATTAGTACCTCTGTGTGAGGTGCCTTTACAAGGCCAGTCTTATATTTTTGACCATATATGATGGAATAAAGGGGGCCCAAAGTCCAAAAAGGGTGGCTTGTCCACCATGAGTGTGACCGCTTAATACTAAATCGATTTTATCAGTTTTTATATCTTCAGCATAATCAGGATTGTGAGATATTAATATAACAAATTCATCATTTACCCCATTAATAGTTGGACTGATATCAGGTTTATCTCTCCAAAAATCACCAACACCACCAATTCGTATTTGACTATTACCAATATTCAACCAAATTCCCTTGTTGTTAAGACAGGTAATATTTGCATCTGTCATAGAAGCGATTATTTTTGCTGGGTTTGCTCCGTGATCATGGTTTCCCAATACGCCATAAACACCATGCTTTGCTTTTAAATTTTGGAGCTCATTAAAAAGGGAAGTTATATATCTTTCTTCATCAACGTAATCCCCACCAAGAAAAATAATATCTGGATTTTCATCGTTTAATCTTTTTACTAGCTTCTTCACTCGTTTTTTTGAATACACGATACCATGGTGAATATCAGAAACAAATAAGATTTTAAAGTTCCTGAATTCTTCAGGTATTTTATCATTTATAATACACGTTTCTTTATTTTCCACCAGGTAAGGTTCTATAAATCCATAAATAATACAAATAAGGGCTGGAATGAGAAGGTGATAGGTTATAATAGAGCAAAGAAATATAAAGATAAAACCAAGTAAAAGTATTTTTAATATTAGTTTGATTCTTGTTCTTTTCATAGTTTTCTCCTACAAGTTTTTATAAGCATATTTTATCATAAATAAAAAAGAAGAACTATAGAGATTGTCTCCATAGTTCAGTCAATATTATTCGATTTTTCCACCTTCGATTACAAGGCTTTCTTCAAAGTCTGCACCGTAAATATGCAATAAGGTTTCTTCATAAGCCTTATGAATGAATTTTTCATTACCTAAAGATTCTAATTCTTTATTTATCCAATCTAACAGTTCCTTATTACCCTTTGCTACAGCAGGAGCTATTGTATCTATGTTGCCTATAGATGGCGCACCAACAACAAATCCAGGATTTTCTTTAGCCCATGCAATAACCTCAGTATTATCATTTATTATGCCATCACCACGGCCATCCTTTAAAGCTTGGAAAATTTCTGAGTACTGATCATACTTAACTAATTCAACATCTGGATGGTTTTTAGTCATGTAGGTTTCGGCAGTAGTTCCCTTTGCTACAATTATTTTCTTACCCTTCATATCTTCTTCAGATTTAATAACAGCATTTTCAGGGGATACAATCCCTAATGAAACCTTCATATAAGGATTTGCAAAGTCAACCTTTTCCTTTCTTTCTGGTGTGACGGTGAAATTTGCCATTATTATATCAACCTTATTAGATTCTAAGTAGGCCACTCTACTAGCAGCATCCACAATTACAAATTCAACTTTAGATTCATCACCAAGAAGGTCTTTTGCAAATCTTCTAGCTATATATACATCAAAACCTTGATTTTTACCTTCGGAATCTATATATCCAAAGGGGGCTTTATCGCCGAAAACACCAATTCGAATTGTACCTCTTTTTTTAATTTTATCTATAGAGCTTATGTTTTTATCATCATTTGATTTGGATGTACTACAGCCAGCAAAACCGCCTATTACTATTGCACTTAAGACTAAAGCTGATAAAAGCTTTTGAATTTTACTCATTACCACATCATCCTTTCATATTATTAATATTGAAATATATTTAGAAAGTGCTTAGCACGTTCTGTCTTAGGGTTAGTAAAGAATTCCTTAGGATCTGAAATTTCGCAAATTCTGCCTTCATCCATAAATACAATTCGATCTGCTACAGATTTTGCGAAACTCATCTCATGAGTTACAATTACCATAGTCATACCTTCTTTAGCTAAGTTCAATATAACATCTAGAACTTCTCTTACCATTTCTGGATCAAGAGAGGCGGTAACCTCATCAAAGAGCATCACTTCTGGATTCATACATAATGCTCGTACTATGGCAATTCTCTGCTTTTGGCCTCCAGAAAGCTGTCTAGGATAGTCATTTTTTCTGTCTAGTAAACCTACTCTTTCTAATAGATGTTCAGCTTGGGCTAATGCTTCTGATCTATCTCGCTTTTGTACCTTTAGTGGACCAAGTAGAATATTATCTATTACTGTCATGTGAGGAAATAGTTCATAGTTCTGAAATACCATGCCTATCTGCTCTCTAACTTCTTGCCAATTGGTGTTTTTATCTGTAAGGTTTTTGGTTTTAAAAATAATCTGACCACCTTGAATTTTTTCTAAGCCATTAAGGCACCTTAGAAAAGTACTTTTTCCACAACCAGAAGGACCGAGAATTACTAAAACCTCTCCCTTATGCAGGCTAAGGTTAAGGCCCTTTAATATTTCTTTATCATCAAAATTCTTTTTTAGTTCTTTAACTTCAATTAATAGAGGATTATTAGTCTTATTTATAGTAATCACCTCAACTATTCCATTTTCTTTCAAGCTTTTTAGATATTTGAGATAAGGGGTAGCAAATTATAAAGTATAGAATAAATATCATTGCATACACCCAGAAGGCAGCAGTAGGATACTGGAATCTAGAAGTTTCGATGATTTGCTGACCAACTTTAACTAAATCAGTAACACCTATCAAAACTACTAAAGAAGTAGTTTTGATCATTCTAGTAGCTAAATTAATTGTTCCTGGAACCATTCTTCTTACTGCTTGAGGAACTAAAATATATCTATAAAGTTCTAAAGTATTTAAGCCAAGTGCCTTTCCAGACTCTATTTGGTGCTTGGGAAGAGATTGAAGAGCACCTCTAACTATATCTCCCATTTCAGCAGCGCCCCAAAGGGTGAACACTATTATTGAAACAATCTCACCGCTTAAATCAATGTTCAATGCTGTAGTAACACCAAAATAGAAGATATATAACCAAACTAAAAGAGGTACGATTCTAAACAACTCAAGAAATAAACGGTTGATAAATAATACAATTTTTAATTTAGTGGTCCTACTTAATCCAATAAGGATTCCTAGTATAGTACCTAAAAATATCGATATAAATGCTATTTTTGAAGTTATTAATAAACCTTCTAGTAATCTTAGAAAATTCTTACCTTCAAGGAACACATTAATTGCCGAATTCTGCATAGCGCACCTTCCTTTCCAACCAGCTTAACAAGAAAGATAAGGGCAATATCATTAGTAGATAACTGACAACAAGTAAAATAAGAGCTTCATTAGTTTTATAGTACATTCCTATTAAATCCTTAGCTACATTCATTACATCCAATATAGAAATAGCTCCCAAAACAGATGTTTCTTTAAGTAGGAATATACAGTTTGCACCTAAAGAGGGGAGGCTTACAGAAAAAGCTTGAGGAAGTATTACATACCTTATAAGCTGTAACCTAGAAAGTCCTATACTTAAACCAGATTCAATTTGTGATCTACTTACTGCTTCTAAACCACTTCTAAAAGCTTCTGTCATATAACTACCTCCTAAAAAGGATAGTCCTATAATAGCACAAGCAGTTTCGCTCCACTTAATGCCTACTTTAGGTAGCCCAAAATAAAGGAAAAACACTTGAACAAGAAGTGGAGTATTTCTAGAAAGCTCAATGTAAGCTAGTACAATAGATTTAAGTCCCTTAATTTTTAAATATAAAACTATACTGCAAATTAATCCAATTAATAAAGAAATAGCTGTGCCTAAAAAGCCTAACTTTAAGGTTAACCACATTGCTTTTTTGTATAAAGGCAAGCTCTCCACTATAAAAGCCCAATTTAAGTTCATAATTCATCGCCTTTCAACTTCAATTTGGATGTATAAAATACAGAACTGAATATAAGATTAAATCCTATTAAACGTATCGGAATACCTTTTTATTATATATAGCTATCAAAATATTGTCAATAAAATTATTGAGATTTATAGGTAAAAAAACTTCCATCCTAAATTCAGATGGAAGAATGATAAAAATTATTGCTGACTAGAAAGAATTAACTCTTTACCACATCAAAGTTATCTTCTATAAGTAGCCAATTTTGTGGGAAGGAAATTCCTAATTTCCAGTAGCTAACACCTCTTAATCCTAATTCTTTTACTAAATCAAATTTCGCTTGGATAGAACGGGCATCTTCAAACCATACTTCATGTTCTTTACCATCATTATCTCGATAAGTGAAATGTGGAGCTTGAACTTTAGTGTCATAGCTTATAGCTACATTATGGTCAGCAGCTAATTGAATAGCCTGTTGTGTGCTAATAGCTCTTGCGTATTCACCACCAGGTACAAAGGGCAGGGTCCAATCGTAACCATAAAGATTTTGGCCCATCATAATTTTTGAAGCAGGGATTTCTGTTAAGGCATATTCAATAACATCTCTCACTGGACCTATTGGAGAAACTGCCATAGGAGGACCGCCACTGTATCCCCATTCATAGGTCATTAAGACTACAAAATCTGCTATCTCTCCATGAGCTCTATAGTCATGAGCTTCATACCATTGCCCAGTTTGTATGGCACTAGTTTTAGGAGCTAAAGCGGTAGACATTAAAAATCCTTCTGCAGATAATCTGTTCTTAGCCTTTCTTAAGAAGTTATTATAGTTTTCGCGTAAATCTGGTGGTAAAAACTCCATATCAAAATGTATATCGCTAAAGTTGTATTGTTTAGCAGTAGAAATAATATTATCTAATAGGCGATTCTGAATTTGCTCATTAGTTAAGATAATTCTACCTAATTCTGAACTAAATTGACCTTCTTCTAAATTAGTTACTACCATCATCAATGTAGCATTATTGCTTCGAGCAATAGTTGAAAAATTGCTTAATGGTGGAGCTTTAAGTGAACCGTCCCTTTGAATTTGATAGCTAAAGGGGGCTAAGTAAGTCAAATAGGGCGCAGACTTTCTAGCTGATTCTTCTAATGCTGTTGATACTATACCTCCAAGTGGTTCAGCATAGGCATTAATCTCTGCATTTCTTTTAGGACGAGGAGGAATATATAATCTTTGTCCTATTTGTAACGGTTGATTTAGGGGAATTCTATTTACTTCTGCAAGAGTTTGAAAGCTTATTCCATAACTACGGGCAATACTGTATAAGCTATCTCCTGCTTGAACCCAATGGTAGTTGCCAATTATAGGTATTACCAGTGTTTGTCCCACAACTAATTTATTGGGGTTTGGCACTTCATTTGCCCCTACAATTGATGCAACTGTAGTATTATACAATTGAGCAATTTGAAATATTGATTGTCCTTGTTCAACAACGTGAATCTGCATAGTATCTCCTTCTTATCATTAAACTTACCTATATCAGTATATGATAAAAGTATAGAAGTGTACTAATTAAGTTAGCCTGATGGTGTTTAATAATAGTTTTACTTTATTGGGCATTAATGTATAATATAAAGTATGAAGAATGCTTAAGGCATATGAGCCATTGGAAGGAGTGATCCATATTGATCGAAGTGATAGGACTTAGCAAGGAATTTAAAAGTACAAAAATCAAAGGTGCTAAAACTATTAGAGCTCTTGATAACATTAGTTTCAAGGTTCAGAAAGGAGAAATAGTAGGCCTTCTTGGAGAAAATGGAGCTGGTAAGACTACTACTCTTAGAATGATTGCCACTATGCTTAAACCAACTGGAGGTACTGCAGTTGTCAATGGTTATGATATTGTAAAGGATCAAAAGAAGGTTAGGGGAGAAATAGGAATTCTTTTTGGTGGAGAGGTAGGCTTATATGATAGGCTAACAGCTAGAGAAAATATTAAATACTTCTCAGAGCTTAATGGTATGAGTTATAAAGAAACTATTGATAGCATTGATTATCTCGTGGATATGCTAGATATGAAGGATTATATTGACAGGAGAGTAGGAAAGTTTTCTAGAGGTATGAAGCAGAAGGTAGCTATTGCTAGATCTATTGTTCATAATCCTTCTGTTATGTTATTTGATGAACCTACAGCGGGATTGGATGTTACAGCTGCGAGAATAGTACAAGACTTTATTAGAAAATGTAAAGAAGATAACAAGGCTATAGTTTTTTCAAGTCATAGTATGTCAGAAGTTGAGAGAATTTGTGATAGGGTTATTATAATTCATAAGGGAAGAATTATTGAAGAGGGTACAATAGAAGAGCTAAAGACAAAATATAATAATGAAAATGTGGAAGAAATATTTATGCAGTTGGTAGGTGATAATTATGGGAAGTAGAGTTAGCTGGATAGTCTTTAAGAAAGAACTTATGGATTTATTTAGAGATAGAAAGACCTTGATATCAAGTATATTAGTACCTATTATAATATTTCCTCTTTTATTTTTTGTAATGGGAAATAGTATGGAAAGTATGTCAAAAAAGGTTGAAGAAAACTTAAAAATAGCTATTAAGGACAATAGCCAAGGAAGTCAATTAGTAAACTATATAAAGGAGCAAAAGAATATTAACATAGTTGATTCCACTAATTTAGATGAAGATTTGAAAAGCGGAAAGATATTAGTAGCTATTGAAATACCTGAAAACTTCGATGAAGACATAAAAAATGAAAAAACAGTTAACTTAAAAATGACTTATGATAATTCAAGCCAATCCTCACAAATGGCTGTTGATAACCTAAATTTACTTTTAGAAAGCTATTCGAAAGTCATTGTTGAGCAAAGACTTATAGCTAGAAATATAAGCGGTGAGTTTTTGAATCCTATTAAAGTAGAAATGATAACTACTGAAAATGAAGAAGAAGGCTATGGAAAGCTAATGCTGTCTCTAATGCTACCACTTTTGCTTATAATATATAGTATAGTAGGGCCTATGGGTGCAGCAGTAGATTTAGGAGCTGGTGAAAAGGAGAGGGGTACTCTTGAACCATTATTAACAACACAGGCAGGGAGATTATCACTATTATGGGGTAAGTTCTTTGCTATTACAGTGATGGGCCTTTTAAGCACCTTATCATCCTTGACAGGGTTATACTTATCTACAAAGCAGGATAATGGATTATTCCATGGAGGAACAGGTAGTCTTAGTGTAAAAACTATTGTACTTATCGGGGTGATAACCTTACTATTAACCATGTTGTTTGGTGCTCTAGAGTTAGCTATAAGTATATTTGCTCGTTCCTTTAAAGAAGCCCAAACTTATATATCACCACTAATGATAATAGCTTTTGTTCCGACCTATGCTACGTATATGATGGATGCTAAGAATATAGAAAGCTTTTATTTTCATATTCCTTTAGCAAATGTTTCTTGTATTATAAAGGAACTAATATCAGGTATATATAACTACGCCCACTTAGGTATAACTTTTGGTTGGATTATTGTATATATATTAGGATCCATATTATTTGCAAGATATATGTTTAGTAGAGAAGAGGTTATTTTTAGAACATAAATCTTAATAATTATTATTAAGAAGCTGCTTATCAAAAAGATGCCCAGAGAGAAGTTTTCTCTCTGGGTTTTTAATGTGTGCTGGTATAGGCGATAACCTAGCGGTGAAAGTCCGCTTTGGGCTTGGTTTGGGAACCATCAGCCAAAGATAAGGGTGTCTGTCGTGAGGCAGAAGGACTGAACATTAGGAGGAGTTAAAGTTTGAAAGTTTCGAGAATATCAGTCCTATTCTAACTACTACTCTAAATAATCAATTTTTTGTTGGTCTAAAATTAAAGAGTCTTTCGGCTCAATATGCTAAGCTACATTATTCCTAATGAACCACCGAATACCGAACGGTTTGTATAGAGGTGAGAGGTGGGGAATTATTCCTTTCCTACATGATTGAAAGGGAATATTCAAACATATTGTAACAAAATGCGACAATGATTCATAAGATGGATTATGAGCCATATAGTGATTAGCTATAGGATAAATTTATAACAAAGGAGAGAGGATTAGTGAAAAAGTCTTTTTCGAAGTTTTGTTGTAAATGTGATAGCTGCTGCTGTAAAATCGTTAAATGTTGCGACAAAATAGACTGCTGTTGCGATTGTTGCTGTGATTGTTGCTGCGATTGCCGCAAATTCGATAAAAAGAAATTGGATTTTAAGGTGCCTATATTAATAATATTAGTAATATTAATTTTATTACTTTGCCAAGAGGATAAAAAATATTCTTGTTAGTAATAAATTTTAAAAGAGAGTAGTTGGAATGGTGGGGGAAAAACTACTCTCTTTTTATATAAAAAGGAACATTTTAAATTATTGACCGAGAATAAAAATTTTATACACTTAGGAAAAATATTTTGCTATAAATGGCTAAAAATTTACAACTTATAAATTCATTTGCTCTAATGTAACGCTTATCATATGTTGCATTCTTTCTAAATCTAGTAGTAAAACTTCCCGTCCTTTTTCAGTTATAACATAGACCTTTCTTCGATGATCTTCAGTTTTAACTGCTTCTATTAAGTTTAACTTTAATAGATTCTCAATGGCACCATAAAGGGTTCCTGCGGCAATTTTAACTTGATTATTGCTCAATTCTTCAACCTTTTGCATGATAGCATAACCGTGGGCAGGTTTAAAAAGAGCTAATAGAATGTAGAATGTCGTTTCAGTTAAAGGTAGGTTGCTGTTTCTATTCATAGTAGAAGATCCTCCAATCTGTTCGAATTATATACAGTAATCATATATAGTATAGCAGTATAGTTGAACTGTATATTATAATTGTATAAAGTTCGACTGAATATGTCAATAATAAAGCTATTTCAAGGAGTTTAGAGGTGGAGGAATATACAACTGCAGTTAATTTAGTAAGCACATTCTTTTACATAATTCGTATAGAATAGAAAGCATATATTTTTTGATTGTATAAGGTGGAAGTATAATAACCAATTAAAAATAGTTATGTAATATTAAAACATTATATAATAGATTATCCCTTTTATGTTATAATAAAACGTATATGAAATCATTTAATATAGACTAACGAAGAGGTGAGAGAAATTATGAGAGAAAAGGTAACTAAGTTTATGCTATTGTTGTTAGTTGTTATACTAGCTATAAACATAGGCATAACAACTAAGGCGAAAGAAACTTATAAAGTAACTGTTAAGAAAGAAGTAGGGTTTGATGACAATTATAAAGTAGGTTATCCTACACCTATAAGTCTTACTGTTAAAAACGAGGGTAAAAGTATTGATGGTGAAGTAGAAATACAAGTACCAAGTTCACTTGGAAAATACATGAGCTATGTGAAGAAGCTAAGCTTGGAAGAAGGTGCAGAGAAGAAGATAGTTATTGATGTACCTGTAAATCAATATAGGGGTAAATATAAAGTAGTAATAACTAGCGGGAAAAATAAAGTATACGAAGGAGAAGTTAAATTTAGGAACACAAATAATAATATAACTCAATTTATAGGTATATTAAGTGATGATTACGATAGCTTGACATACATTAATAAAATGCCTTCTTCTAATGGTATGACTACATTAACTAAGAACATAAAACTTACAGAAGAGAACTTTCCAGAGGATATTTTCACCTTAAAGGCCTTTAATTTACTTATAATTAATAATTATGACACTACAAAATTAAATAAAAAGCAATATGAGGTGTTGAAGCAGTGGGTAGCTGATGGTGGAACACTTCTAATTGGGACTGGTGCTAATCATAAAAAGACCTTAGGAGCATTTAAGGATAATTTTATAGAGGGTAATGTGGGTGAAAGTAAGCAAATTAGTACCTCATTAATATCTGAAATGGGTACTAATGGCGATAGCAAAACTGAAGTGAATATTGAAATTACACAACTTACAATTAAAGGATCAACTGCAGTTATCCAAGACAAAGGGGAAGTTCTAGTGCAGAAAATTGAAAATGGCAAAGGATGTATTGTCATAGCAGCCTTTGATTTTGGACAATCTCCTTTTGTAGGATGGAATAATAACACTAACTTTGCAGAAACATTAATAATGACAACTAACCCCAATATTGTTTATATGGATAATATCGATAGTAAAAGACAGCAAGGTCAATTTAGTGACTTTCATCAATTAAGAAGTATATTTGATAGCTTTGTAGAAATTGCCAGAGCTAACAAGCCAACTTTTTACTTAATTTTATTTATTTATGTACTTGTAGTTGCTCCACTTAACTATTTTATATTAAAAAAATTAGATAAAAGAGAGTTAATGTGGGTATCAGTACCGTTAATATCTGTTGTATTTAGCGTAATAATTTATATAACAGGTTTTGGCAGCAGGTTATCTGAAACAACTTCTAATACCTTTTCTATTTATAGTATGGATTCAAAGGGGGTATCCAGCAGTTTTACTTATGCTGGAATCTATACTCCTAATAAATCAAGATTAAAAATAGAAACTGAAGATGGGGATAAGATTTACCCAATAGTTGATGAGTATTACTATATTGACAGCTCAAGCTCCATAACAAACGAAGACTTAGAGGCTAGAATTATTAACGATGGTAACGGTGGAATTGAATTTGTTAATTCCAGTATATTGCAAGCTAAATTATTGCAAATTCATAATAAATCATTGAATTTAGGAAAGATCGATGCAAATATTACTATAAAGAATGATGATATTGAAGGATTAATAATTAATTCTACAAATTTAGATTTGGAAGATTGTTATATAATTACTTCGAATAAATATTATGAGCTTGGAACTATGAATAAGGGCGAAATTAAAAAGTTAGGGGAGTATTTAAAGAGTGATTCCTATGGTGGTAATATTTATCATCTAACTGAAATGATTTATGGAAATCCATATAGGTACTCAACTTATTCTTCTACAAGTGAAAAGCTAGAGAGAATGGATAATTTCCAAAAATATTTAATGTTAAATATGGTTATGAACCAAATACAAATGATATCTGCAGAAAAGGCATATTTTATTGGAATTTCTAAAACTCCCTCAATGAAACCATTAATTATTAATGGTAAAGCTAGTAAGACAAATGAAAGAAGCTTTATAATAATGCCTATTGATCTTAACTTTCAACAAGGTGAATATATAGATTACCCTGTAGGATTTGTGCCATTTAACGTCTGGGAGGATGGAGGACTATATTATAATGTGGATATTCAGTCTTTAACTGGTAGCGGTTATACAGAAATCACATACATGGTAAATGAAAATATAGATGTTTCAGCTATAGAGATTGGTATGCCTAAATATGCTACTGGTTCAAGCCCTATTAAGTTTTATATATTTAATAATATTACTAATTTTTATGATGAGTTAAGCAGCTATAATATCAGTGGGGAAGATGTAAGTAAGTATTGTGACAAGAAAAATCAAATTAGATTAAAGGTAGTAATGGCAGATGGTAATTGTGATATACCACAGCTTGGAGTTAAGGGGAAGGTGAAATAATGTTACGTATAGAGAATTTGTGTAAAAACTATGGTAAGTTTCGAGCTGTGAATAATTTAAATCTTCAGATTCCTAAGGGGGAAATTTTTGGATTTGTTGGCCCTAACGGTGCAGGAAAAACAACAACTATGAAAATTATTTGCGGACTCTTATCGGCAACATCAGGAAAAGTATTCATTGATGGTGTCAATGTAGTAGATAAACCAAGAGCCTTAAAAAGTAAAATTGGTTACATGCCTGATTTTTTTGGTGTTTACGATGATTTGAAGGTTACAGAGTATTTGGAGTTTTATGCTTCTATATATAATATTACTGGTGAAAATCGTAAGAAAGTATGTAATGATCTTTTAGAATTAGTAGATTTGACTGATAAAAGAGATTTTTATGTAGATAGTCTTTCAAGAGGTATGAAGCAAAGGCTTTGCTTAGCTAGGAGTCTAGTACATAATCCTGATTACTTAGTATTGGATGAACCTGCTTCGGGTATGGACCCTAGGGCAAGAATAGAGATGAAGGAAATTTTAAGGACTTTAAAAGATATGGGGAAAACCATAATGATAAGCTCCCATATACTTCCTGAACTATCAGAGATTTGTACTAGCTTGGTGATTATTGAAAAGGGTCAAGCGGTTATGAGCGGTACTGTAGAGGAAATAATGAGTAAGGTATATCATTCAAAAACCATTAGAATAAAAGTCCTAGATAAAATCGATGAAACTATAAGACTACTACAAGAATACCCTGATGTAATATCTGTAGAAAACAAGGGTTCAAATATTGTAGAGGCCTCATTTAAAGGTGATGATGTGTTCTTAAGTGAATTACTTGTGATATTAATTCAGAACAAAATTCCGGTAGTATCTTTCAATCAACCAGATGGAAATCTTGAAGATATATTTATGAAAGTTACTGCCACCTTGGAGGAGAAGTAGTATGTTAAGCATGAAGAAAGTAAAGTTTAGATTAAATCCAGTCTTAATGAAAGAACTTAAAGTCAAAATGAGAAGCTGGAAGGCTGCAATTCTAATTGGTATCTATAATTTAGTTTTAACCCTACTTACTATATTTATTACAAAAATTTCAATGGATGAGTATTCTTTTACAGTTAGTACCGATGTAATTATAGGAATCTATACCTTTATGGCAGTTATGCAGTTTGGTTTGGTAACATTGATATCACCGGCACTTACTGCAGGAGCTATATCTGGGGAGAGGGAGAAGCAAACATTAGATATACTTTTATCAACTACTATGAAGCATCGTTCTATTATAGTAGGCAAACTATTAGCTTCTTTAAGTCACATGTTACTACTAGTAGTATCATCTTTACCTACATTCTCCATTATATTTTTATATGGAGCCATAGGTGTTAAGGAGCTATTACAGTTGTTTTTATTCTATATAGTTACAGCATTAACCTTTGGTAGTATAGGGATTTTCTTTTCCACTTTTTTTAAGAAAAGTACTGCAGCCAATGTACTTTCCTACGCAGTAATTGTATTTTTATTCCTTGGTACTATATTAATATCACTTTTCTATCTTGAATTAGTTTTATTACCTAGAACCAACTATAGCTACAATGGTACCTTTTGGCTATTTTATTTAAATCCTGCTATAGCCCTTGTGTCCCTTCTAGCTACTCAATTTGCAGAAGGATTAGGTGGGGTATTCCCTGGTTTGTTCTTATCAGGAAAGCAGAGTGGAATACAGCTATGGCATATTAATATGCTTGTTAATATGATTATATCTTGTCTATTAATTTATTTTAGTGCAAGAAAGTTGAATCCAGCTAAGAAAAAATGGTTTTCGTAAGGTAAGGCTTACAAGTTATAAATAAAAGCATATGCTTGTAAAGGTATAATCATGATACCTAATTCCATATATGAAGGAGGTGCTACTTTTGAAAAAACCTCAGAATACTATTGCTATAATACTAGTAAGAATAAAAAGCAGGTTAACTATTAAAAATTCTATTAATAATTGCATAATTGGCATAATTTTTGCTTTGTTAGTAGGTATAGTAATGGATCTACTGTCCAGAATAATCCCCATATACAATGTTTATGGAAAATGGATTATCATCGTTACCTTGGCTTTCATTGCAACTTTATCATATTCAATAATCACTGCACCATCACTACATAAAACCGCTGAAATAGTGGATTCATATGGGTTAAAGGAGCGAGTATCTACGACCTTAGAATATCAAGATTCAGATTCTCCTTATAAGAATGCTTTGATTCAGGACACTATAGAAACCTTAAGTAAATTTAATTATAAAAAAAGTATTACACTGTTTCCTAATAAAAAAACTTTAATAATCTTACTTTCTCTAACTTTTGCTTTCATTGTTGCTTATTTTATACCTAATCCAAAGAAAGCATTAGCAGAAGAGAAACATACTCTTAAACAGTATCAAAAGGAAAAGGAAAAAGAGATTAAAGAGGCGGAAAAAAAGATTAACGAAGATATGAAATTAACTGAGGAGCAAAAAAAGGAGCTTCAAGCAAGCTTAGCACAGTTAAAAAAGGAAATCAAGGAAGCTCAAGAAAAAAAAGAAGTGGATAAGGCTATTGAAAAAACTGCTAAGAAACTAGAACTGAAGAAGCAGGAGGAATTAGCTAAGGATCTAAAAAATTTAGAAGATATTTTAGAAAAAAATAAGAATACAAAGGAGCTTTCAGCTGCATTGAAAAATAGCGATGTAAATAAAATGAAGGAAGAACTAGAAGCTTTAAAAAATAAATTGAAGGATATGAGTGATAAAGAAAAGGAAGAATTAAAGGAGACACTTGCAAAGGCTTCTGATTCAGTAAATTCTAGTGAATTAAAAAATCAAATTAATAGCTTAAGTAGTGCTATGACTAGTGGGGATGAGGTTGCTATTAATCAATCTGTAGATAGTATACAAGGAACTTTGATGGACGGAATATCTCAACAGCAAATGAATAATGCTTTAGCACAGTTACAAGATGCTTTGGTAGCTTCACAAAAAGGTAACGGAACTCAATTGGCTCAGGGTGATGGTGATAATCAAGGCAATGGTCAGGGGAATGGCCAAGGAAATAACAAAGAAAATTCAAAAGGCTCCGGTCAGAGTAATGATTTAGGAGGAGGAGCTGGTAATGGTTCCAGTGATGCCGATGGTGGAGTTACAGACTATTCATCTGGTAGTGGAATAGCAAATAATCAAGGAGGCTCATCCCGAGAGAAGGAATATGAAAAAATTTTTACTCCTAAGCGAATTGAAGGTACTGGTGAAAGCTCGTCCTTAACCGGGAAGAAGGGATCTAATTCAGGTAATAGTGAAAGCTATATAACTGATGATTCTAATGCAGTGCTAGGTGAACTAGTACCATATGATCAGGTTGCTGGAGAGTATAGTGACAAAGCAATGGAGAGTTTGAATAGTTACGAAATACCTGAAGGAATGATAGAGATAATAAAAGAATATTTCTCTTCTTTGCAAGAATAATTTTAAATGGCCATATAAAAGCTCTTTTATTACTTGTTTTTATATGGCCTATTTTTTAGGAGGGTATAGGAATGGATCAATCAGATATACAGGAAGTTGTAAGTAAAATTAGGAAGGTTGAAGAGGAAGTAGGAAAAGCTATAATCGGTCAAAAAGATGTTATAAATCAAGTGTTAATAGCTATATTTGCAGGAGGAAATATACTATTAGAGGGATCACCTGGTTTAGGAAAAACACAGCTGGTAAAAACCTTAGCTAAGGTTATGGATTTAACCTTTTCCAGAATTCAATTTACCCCAGATTTAATGCCTGCAGATGTGGTAGGAACTAATATTATAATCAAAGATAGCAGTGGAAAGGGTTTATTTGAATTTCAGCATGGACCAGTTTTTTCTAATCTTGTGTTAGCTGATGAGATTAATAGAGCTACACCAAAGACTCAATCTGCACTATTAGAAGCTATGCAGGAGCATACAGTAACAGTAGCTAACAAAACTTATAAATTAGAGGAGCCCTTTATGGTTTTAGCAACTCAAAACCCCTTAGAGAATGAAGGTACCTATCCATTACCAGAGGCTCAGTTAGATAGATTTTTATTTAAGATAATGGTACCTTATCCTAACTTAGAAGAACTTAGAAATATTGTTGCTATAACTGTTAATAAGGAACCAATAGAACTAAATAAGGTAATTGATAAAAATGAGATTTTAAGTATGAGAAAGATCTTGAAGGAAGTGCCTATATCTGCTGCAGTAGAAGAATATGCGCTCAAAGTAATCTTATCTACTCATGCTGATTTTGAAGAAGCTCCAGAAATATCTAAAAAATATATTAGATATGGGGCAAGCCCAAGAGCTGCACAAGCAATTATATCTGCAGCTAAGGTAAGAGCTGTGATGGAGGGTAGATGCAATGTGGCCTTTGATGATATAAAATATGTAGCACTACCTACTTTAAGACATAGATTTTTCTTAAATTTTGATGCAGTATCGGATGGGGTTACTACAGAGATGATTATAAAAGAAATTCTAGATAGTCAGTTCAAAAAAGCTTAGGATTGTGATGATATGAAGGAAAAAGTATTTGATGGTGACTTTTATAGAAAACTGGAGAGTATTAGTTTAAAGGCGAGAATGAGTATGACGGAAGGGGCTGCTGGGGGTAGAAAGTCTAAGGCCAAAGGGAGCTCTGTTGAATTATCAGATTTTAGAGAATATGTACCCGGAGACGATTATAGAAGGATAGATTGGAATGCTTATGGAAGATTTGATAAGTTGTTTTTAAAGCTTTTTATGGAAGAAAGAGAAGCGCTAATTAACATATTTGTGGACAGTAGTAAATCTATGGATTTTGGTGACAATCATAAGGGATACATGGCCTTAAGGATTAGCGCAGTTTTAACTTATTTAGCTTTGAATAACTTGGATAGAGTGGTTATAAATAGGCTCAAAGGCGATTCTTTAGTCCAGTCTTCCTCATATATGGGAAAAAGTAGTTTTCAAAAGGCAATTCAATTCCTTGAAGCTACAGAATTTAATGGGAACACTAATCTAGCTAGAGCTGTTAAGCAAAGGGATTTAAAAAGTAGAGGTATTTCTATTGTTATTTCTGATTTTTTTACTACTGGTTCTATTGAAGAATTAGTAAAATACTTAGCTTATAAAAAACAGCAAATAGTATTTATTCAAATATTAGATGAGGATGAATTAAATCCTCCTTTTGGAGGGCAAGTACGTCTTATAGACAGTGAAACTATGGAAGAAGTAAATATCACTTTAACACCAAAGCTCTTAAAAGCATATAGGAATAAGTTAAAATCTCATCAAGGAAATTTAAAAGAGTTAACAAAAAAGTATGGAGGAGTTTTTTTACAGATATCTTCTTCAGATTCCTTAGAAAAAATAGTGTTTGACACCTTTGCAAAGGGGGGAATAATATGAAATTTTTCTCTCCAATGGCTTTCTGGTTTTTAATCCTTATACCAGTATTAATATTTTTATATATACTGAAGCAAAGATTTGAAGAAAGACAAGTGCCAAGTTTATATTTATGGCATCAAGTATTGATGGAAGCTGAGGCTACTAGTCCATTTCAAAGGCTGAAAAAGAATATCTTGTTTTTTATTCAGTTATTTGTCTTATTATTAGGGATTATTGCTTTAGCTAATCCTTTTTTACGAATGAAAAATAGAGATTATCAAAATGTAATTATAGTGATGGATATATCAGGAAGTATGAGTGGAATTGGTGAAAAGGAAGTGAAATTAATAGAAGCAAAGAAAAAAGCTGAGGATTTAGTAGATTCATTAGCCTATGGAAGTAAGATTACTTTAATAACTGCAGCAAATAGATGCAAAGTTGAAATAAGTAATTCTCAAAATAAGAAAGAGGTAATAAATAAGATAAGAGACATTGAAGCTACAAACAGCGCGGGAAATGTTGATGATGCTTATTCATTGATTAGGGCCATAGCAGACCAGTATGATAGCTATAAGGTAATATATTTTACCGATAAGGCAGTAGATTTTAAGGAACTGAATGCTGAGTTAATTTATATGAAATCAAGGCAAGATAATGTAAGCTTAGACTATATAGCAGACACATTAAAAGATAATCAACTAAAGGTTTTAGTCAGAGCTACCAATCGAGGGAAAAATCATAGAAGCTCTGAGATATGCTTATATGGTGAAGATGAGCTTATATCCGTAGCAGAAGTAGATTTATCACCAGGGGAAACTAAAACCATTTATTTTGATAATGTACCAAGGGATAAGGAGTATATTTACGCAGAAATTACTGAAAAAGATGGGTTGCTAGAGGATAATATTATATATTCTGTGATTAAACAGAAGGATGCTAGTAAAATATTATTGATTACGGAAAAAAATATATTTCTAGAAAAGGTTTTTGCTGCTATGAAGGATATAGAACTTTACAAAACCAATCCAGGAGATATTCCAGAGGATCAATTTGATTTATACATATTTGATGGAAATGTTCCTGAAAAATTACCTAATGAGGGTAGCTTGCTATTTATTAATCCAAATAAAGATAATAAATTATTTAAAGTTCGAAGTGAAGCAAATGGTGGAAAGGTGGAAATAGTGCCTCATGGAGTAACTAAGTATATTGAAAACTCTGACTTTGTTATTGCTAAATTTAGAGGGCTGCAAACTCCTTATTGGGCAAATTCACTAATGACTGTAAAGGACAATGTTATTGCTTTTGTTGGTGAACATAATGGACAAAAGGTAGGAGCAGTAGGCTTTGATTTTCATAACAGTGATTTTCCTTTAACCACTGAGTTTCCAATATTCATAAACAATTTAATCTCTTATCTTGTGGAAAGAGATTCTTTTGCAATAACCCAATATGAATGTGGCAATCCTATAGAAATAAATCCTTTACCAGAAACAGAAAAAATATTTGTTATTAATCCTATAAAAAAGGTTTATGAACTCAGTTCTAAATTTCCTGTAAAGCCTTTTGAGGAAACATATACGCCAGGTATATATAAGGTATCTCAAAAAGTAGGGGATAAAGAAAATATTAGACTATTATCAGTAAATTTCCCTATTAGTGAAAGTGATATAAGTGACTATTCAGGTGAGGTTAATCTGAAAAACAATAGCACTATGAGTATAGGTGGCTTAAATTTAGCAAATTATTTAATAATAGCGGTAATATTGTTACTGGTTCTTGAGTGGATTGTTTATTTAAGACTTTATGGAAGCAGGTATTGATTATGGGAGTTAGTTTTACAAAGGCTTATGTATTGTTGATATTGCCAATATTAATTATTGCTGTTTTATATTCAGGTAAGTGGCTTCGAAGAATGGCAAAAGAAAAGAGAAGGTTGTTATTGGTGCTAAGAACATTGGTTTTGACCTTCCTTGTTTTAGCCTTAGCTGGAACAAGCTTTTATTGGGAGGTAGATACTACAACAACCTTTTTCTTAATAGATGCTTCAGATTCAACTAAATTAAAGTTAAGTGACATGGAAGAGTTTGTCAAGGAAGCTTCTAAAAATAAGGGCCCTAAAGATAAGATTGGGGTAATATCCTTTGGAGATAATGCACAGGTTGAAAGCTTTATAAGCTCAGAAGTTAATTTTACCAAGGTAGAAGGCAATATAAATTCTAACTACACAAATATTGAAAATGCTATTGCTACTACACTTTCTTTGTTTCCAAGCAATAGTAGGAAGAGAATAGTTTTGCTATCTGATGGAGAAGAAAATTCAGGAGCTATTAGTAAAATAGCATATTCAATTCAACAACAGGGAATTGATTTCAAATATTTTAAAATCGAGAAGGAAATTGGTGAAGAGGTTGCTGTAGAAAGCATAAATCTTCCGCAGAAGCTAATTTTAGATGAAGAGTTTAATCTTTATGTTAATATTAATAGTACAATACAGCAAAAGGCAACATTGCATTTATATAGTGGAAGAAATAAGGTAGGAGAGCAGCAAGTTCAGCTGCAGAAAGGGATAAATAAGTATGTTTTTAGAGATAAAGCTGATGTAGGAGGATTTAAAAATTTCAAGGTTGTAGTGGAACCAGAGAAGGATACAGAAGTAAAGAATAATGAAGCCTCTGCTTTTACCAAGATAATTTCTAAACCAAATATATTAGTTATCCATGAAAATGAAAGTGAATCTGCTGAACTTGCTAAGATGCTCCAGGCTTCTTCTTTGGATTATACAGTGGTTAATTCAAAGGGGGCTCCTAGTACTCTACAAGAAATGACCAGCTATAAAACTATTATTAGCTGTAATGTTTCTGCAGATAATTTAAATGACGGCTTTTTAAACTCTTTAGAAAGTTATGTTAAGGATTTTGGTGGAGGTTTTATAGCTATTGGAGGAGATAATTCCTTTGCCCTAGGTGGTTATTCTAGAACCTCTTTAGAAACGGTACTTCCTGTATATATGGAGATGAGAGGGAAAAAAGAAGTACCTAAAATGTCAATGATACTTATTATAGACAAGTCAGGTAGTATGACTGAAGGAATGGCTGGTATAAGTAAGGTTGATATGGCTAAGGAGGCTGCTATAAGAAGCTTAGAATCTTTAAGACCTGGTAAGGATGAAATTGGAGTAATAGCTTTTGATGGGTATTATAGTTGGGTAGTAAAGAGACAAATCATTGAGGATTTAGAACAGATTGAAGAAGATATAGCTTCCATTAGGGCTGATGGTGGCACTGATATTTTACCTGCCCTTGAAGCTGGTTTTAAATCATTAAAGGATAGTGATGCTAAATTAAAGCACATAATACTGCTTACAGATGGGCAGTCTTCAAGTGCAGGCAAGGATGAATTGCTAAAAAAAATTAATGAAGCCAATATAACTGTGTCTACAGTTGCTGTAGGTAAAGACGCGGACATTGCTTTGTTAAAAGACATTGCTAATATTTGTGGTGGTAGACAATACATTACTGATGAATATACTAATATACCAAGAATTTTTGCAAAAGAGACTTTTATAGCTGCTAGAAGCTACTTGAACAATAGAGAGTTTTCTCCAATAGTTACTAGTGAACACTCTATACTTAAAGGGGTTGCTGATACAGGTATACCTACATTACTAGGTTATGTTGGTGCATCCCAAAAAGAAACAGCTAGGGTGCTTATAAAAAGTGATGAGGAGGATCCTATTCTAACTGTTTGGCAGTATGGCTTAGGTAAAACTGTAGCTTGGAATTCTGATTTATCTGGGAAATGGAGTGCTAACTATATTTCTTGGGCAAATAACTTAAAACTATGGCAAAATATTATAAACTTTACTTTAGAAAATTATGATAATGAGAATGTATCGATGCAGGTATCTGCTCAGGGAGGAAAAGCAACTATAGTCTTTATAGATAAGAAGAATCAGGATGAGCTAGATACTTCTGCAGTAGTAGTATCACCTTCTGGTGAGAATGTTAAAGTTAAGCTTTATCCTACTGCCCCTGGGGAGTATACCGGTAGTGTTGACTTGAAAGAAAGTGGAGTTTACATGATAAATGGTAAACAGGAAAAAAATGGAGAAACCATTAATGCCATCAGCACAGGTTATGCTATGCAGTACTCGCCAGAATATAAAATAAACAGTGAAGCAGGGAATAAATTTGATAGGTTGGTAACGGAAATAGGTGGCAGTATAATAAAATCTCCCGAAGAGGCATTAAAAGGTGAAATTCCAGCCAATAAGGGTCAACGAGATTTAGTTCCTTACTTACTAGCCCTAGCTTTAATCTTATTAATTTTCGATATAGCCTTGCGTAGATTGAATATTAGTCTATACAAGATTAAAGAAGCTTTTAAGAAAATAAAATTATCTCATAGTAAAAATTCATATTCTAAAAGAAAGAACCATAGTAAGATTAAAGCAAAAAGTAATGACGATAGACATAGAGCTAAGGTGGTTTCTTACAATGAGATGGAAACAGTGGACATTGAAAAAAATACAGAAGAAATGGGGGAACAGGTAAATAAAGTAAATATAGAGGATAATACTAACAAGAAAGAAGAAAAAGAAGCTAGTAATATTTTAAATACTTCTCAACTATTAAAAAATAAGAAATTCAAAAAGTAGTATGTATTGTAATGTTTTATAAAACGACCTACTGGGTCGTTTTTTTATGGTATCTTTTCGCAATGTAATTGCCTATAATAGATTTATAGACTATTTTAATGATAAGGAGGACTACATATGAAAAATATTAGCATAGGAAATGGTCAATTATCTGCTTCTGAAATTTCTCTTGGTTGCATGAGACTTTATAGGCTTTCAGTTAAGGAAGCAGCTAATCATGTGAATACAGCTTTAGAAGAAGGAATTAATTTGTTTGAACATGCTGATATATATGGCGATGGTAGAAGTGAAGAGATATTTGCTGAAGCGGTAGATATGAGACCAAGCGTAAGAAGCAATTTTATCATTCAAACCAAATGTGGTATTAGAAAAGGTTTTTATGATTTTTCAAAGGAGCATATCATTAATTCGGTGGAAGGCAGCTTAAAGCGATTAAGAACAGAATATATAGATGTATTATTATTGCATAGACCAGATGCTCTTGTGGAGCCAGAAGAAGTTGCCGAAGCTTTTAACATACTACATAGTAGCGGAAAGGTTAGACATTTTGGTGTAAGTAATCATAATTCAATGCAAATTGAGTTATTAGCTAAATATATAAAACAAGATTTAATAATTAATCAATTGCAGTTTAGCATAACCAATACTGGAATGATTGATGCAGGTTTAAATGTTAATATGAAAAATGACGCTTCAATCAATAGGGATGGAAGTATTTTAGATTACTGCAGGCTTAAGGATATAACAATTCAAGCGTGGTCACCTTTCCAGTATGGATTTTTTGAAGGTGTTTTTATAGATAACCCAAAATTCCCTGAGTTAAATGCAAAGCTACAGGAAATTGCAAGAAAATGGCATGTAACAAGCTCTGCTATAGCTATAGCTTGGATACTACGTCATCCTGCTAAAATTCAGCCTATAGTAGGTACTACAAATAGTGAAAGATTAAGAGATATCTGTAAAGCATCGGAAGTAAAATTAACCAGAGAAGAATGGTATGAAATATATAGAGCAGCAGGTAATAAATTACCATAGTATTGAGAAAGTATAAAAGATTACTAATACCATCATTAACCAACAAAGATTGATTTCATATATATTTCAAAACCACTGGTTAAAAAAACTAGTGGTTTTGTGTTTTAAACATATTGAACATTTATTCAAAGTACATATTTAAAACTATGACTGTATATAAATCAAACGTTAATAATTAATTGATAAGTTCGTCCATTTTAGTCAGCCTATAATCTACATATTGCATATCGCTGGTAATATACCATTCATATGTAGCTTTTAAGCCCTCTACTAGAGGGATAGTTGGAACGTATAGCTTGTCTTTGATTAACTTATCTATTGATAGTAAATAAGTAACATCTCTAAAAGGGAAATAGGACCTTGCTTCTAAGTTAATATTATTAACGTTAACTTTCTTTATAGTTGGCTCCATATTAATAGCTTTCCCACAGCTTAATACTAAGGTTTCCCAATCTACGATATCTGGATGGGTAACATTATAAATTCTGCAAGTAAGATTACTATTCATAGCACTTTCACAGATTCTAACAAAATCATTAATGTTTATAAACTGAGTCTTAGTATTATTACCCCATGGAATAGGAATAACTTTCTTATTTATGATTCTATTGAAGAAATAAGCCTCTCTATATAAATTGCTGTTTTCACCATATATGTATGTAGGTCTAAGAATTATGTATGGGATTTTGGTGTTAATAATAAAATTTTCAGCATCTAATTTAATTGTACCATAGGGCCCCCAGTTAGGGTTAAAACCTGTTTCAGCAGATTCAGTTAATATGTTGTTACTTTCTTTATAAACTGCACCAGAAGAGCAGAATATATATTTTTTTAGATTAGTTAAGTCCAAAGAATTTAATAAGAGTTCTACATCTTCTTTTGAATAGGCTGAAATATCAAATACATAATCATACCTATACCCCTTAAGAGTCCTTCTTAATTCCTGTAAGGATTTTCTGTCGCAAATCATGTGATTTCTATAGCCTGTATAATCAACCTTTCGTATTCCTCTGGTCAAAATATCCACATTATAGCCTTTTGATATTAAATATTTTGCCAGTGAACTGCTGACGAAGTTTGTACCTCCCATAACTAATAAGTTGGCCATGTTTCATACCTCCTTAGACATAGTAGAATAATATAACTTTCTATATAAAGTGTAGCACATATGCTATATATGCTGCACTAAAACTTAAAAAAGATTAGATATTTCTAACTAAATCATGTGAAATAAAAAGTACCAGGTAAAAGCCTGATACTTTTCCTAAATTGTATATGAAAGAGAATATAAATTTATACTCTTTGAAAGCCTTATTGTTGTCTATATTGTGGTTCTTGCTGTTCGATGTACTGCTGCCTTCCTTTAAGAGTTTGTAAGGCGCTATCAAGGTTTTTAGCTATTGCTTGAAAATCCTTTTTTGCTTGCTGATCTTCTGTTTCTAGAGCGAAAGTTTTCATTGTAGCACAAGCACTTTCAATACCTGCTATAGCTTGCTGCATTTTAGTAGCTACTGTCATAAGATTCACCTCCTTTCAGGTATAAAAACAATACATAAAAACTAGAATCATTATATTTCTATAGATACTGCATGTGCTATGCATGGGATACTTTCTTTTTGTTGATATGACAAGGGTGAGTGTAGTGCGCCAGTGGCAACAATTAAAATTCTTTTTAATTCGCCTTCTCTCATTCGTCGAAGAAAATGTCCATAAGTAACTGTAGCTGAACAACCGCAACCGCTACCACCGGCAAATACGGGTTGATCCTTACCGTATATTAGTAACCCGCAATCTGTAAATATTTCAGTTGGTATATCCATACCATGTTTTATTAATAATTCACCTGCAATTCTATGTCCAACACTTCCTAAATCTCCAGTGGCAATCAAATCATAGTAACTGGGATCTATATCTAGGTCTCGAAAATGTGCTTCGATGGTATCCACTGCAGCAGGAGCCATTGCGCTTCCCATATCAAAGGGATCGCTTATTCCCATGTCTACTATTCTACCAATAGTAGCTGATGTTACCTTGGGTCCGTAGCCGCTATTTGATAATAAGGCAGCACCAGCTCCTGTAACAGTCCATTGAGAAGTAGGTGGCTTTTGACCTCCATATTCAGTAGGGTATCTAAATTGCTTTTCTGCTGCGATATTATGGCTTGAGGCTCCTGTTACTACATAATTGGCTGCACCACTGTCTATTATTAATGAGGCTAAGGATAATCCCTCCATAGAACTTGAGCAAGCCCCGAAGACACCTAGATAAGGTATCCCCAATGTTCGAGCAGTAAAGCTGCTTGATATTATTTGATTCATTAAATCTCCGCTAATAAAAAAATTAACATCATCTTTTTTTACATTAGCTTTATTTATTGCAATTTCGCAGGCTTGTTCTAATAGTTTTTTTTCAGCCTTCTCGCAGCTATCCTGGCCTAACCAAACATCTTGGTGAAGTACATCAAAATCTTCTGCTAAAGGTCCTTTTCCCTCGAAAGGACCACCGATGGCTGCAGATGCAAGGATTGTAGGTTTAGATTTAAAAACCCAAGTTCGACGACCCTTTAACATTTATATCCCACCTAACGCTCTGATGATAAGTGTAATCACAGCTACAAAGAAAGCAGCCACCGTTCCAAATACAATTACAGATCCAGATAGCTTAAACATATTACCACCAACACCTAAAACATATCCTTCTGTTCTATGTTCAATAGCAGCAGAAGCCATGGTATTAGCAAATCCAGTTATAGGAATAGCTGTACCAGCTCCAGCCCATTGGCCAAGATGATCGAAAATTCCAAAGCCAGTAAATAGAATTGATAGAATTATTAATACAGCTACAGCTGGATCGCTTGCTTGTTCTTCAGGAAAAGAAAAATACTTTACAAAAAACCACTTTAATAACTCACCGAATACGCAAATAGAGCCACCTACAATAAAAGCTCTGAAGCAATTTCTTAGAACTGGTCTTTTGGGAGTCAAATCCTTAGCAAAATCTTGATATTCTTGTTGAGTAGGCGTTAACTTTTTCTTCTTTTTATTTGACATAAAGCCACCACCTTCTAGTTTAATAAGTAAGGTTCTAGTTTATTTATCAATGTTTTTAGTTTGTCTGCATTTTTACTATACATTTCTTTTGCAGTCTTATTATCTGTTTCTAGGGCGTAGGAAAGCAGGTCAGCGTGACATTGCTGAATATTAGCATAAAGTAATTCTTTCACCTTAGGCTGAGATATCTGGACAGAATCATCAAATAAGTCTAAATAGAGATCACCTGAAGAATCAACTTGACCAATAAATACATTATCCAATGAAACTCCAGCCTTTGCTAATTCAACCTTTAACCAAGCTCTGTTCAAACCACGATTAGCTAGGGATTCATCTAATATATTTCCGTCAAGTATTACAGTTTGTGGTTCTGATTTTGGAGCAACCTTTTTTTGAATATCATGAGCTGTAAGAGGTTTTTTATCAGATTTAACCATTACATTTATTTCTCCAGTAGACTCCATAACCGCAAATTCAACGTCTGCCAAATTAAAAATATTTTTTGATCGCAATTCCCGTAAAAGATCTTCGCCAGTGAAGTGTACCTCTTTAAGGTTTGCTTCCATGACCTTACCATCTTTCATTATTATGGTTTCTTTTCCGTTAATGACGTCATGTATGGCTTTACTCTTTAAGGATAAGTAGTCTAGACTTAATAATAAAGCAAACCAAGCACCTAAGACTATAATGGAATGTAAAATATTAGGGACTACTCCTAAGGAAATAAGGGCAATCATTAAGGCGATTATGGTGTAATTAACAAATTTAAATGGTGTTATATTCCGTAGATTACCTCTACCTAGTAATCTTATTAAGGGTATAGTAACTACAAACATACTAATTGCTCTTAAGAGCATAATTAACCAATTTTGCATTTTTATCACCTATTTAATTACCTTTGTATTGAGGTTCTTCATATTCTAATACCTTTAGTCTATTTTCTAAGTCTTTTATGACCTCCTTTGTAGTATTTAATGCTGATCTATAGACCTCTTTCTCATCTTCATTGCTACTTTGTAGAGAATAGACTCTTAGTGTACTTTCTACACCTTTAAGAGTAGCTAAGGTTTGTTTTACCTTTGCTCCAACTGTCACAAGAACCAACTCCCTTAAATAATTCCTGAATCTATTATTTGATAATTTAGAAGGTAATATAACTACAAACCATAAGATTTTTTATGGTAATTTTAAGTGGCAATATGGATTAGCAAAACTATTTTTTATAAGGCCTATTGAAAGTATTCAAAAAGGGCTGATGCATAACTACTAAATTAGTTAAGTTTGCAACAACCCTTTTAAATATTGATGAAAATATTATGTGTCTTTATTTAATGTATTAATGCAAAAGTATAGCCTTTAGATTTTATCAATTCTATTATAGAAGGTAATGCATCAACTGTTGTTTGCTTCATAACGGAATCGTGCATTAAAACCACTATATTTTTATTACAGCTTTCAGCATAATTTATATTTTGAGTTAATGAGTTCAGTTGCTCTTCTATTGATACATTATGTTTTAATCCGTCATTATTTTCTGCATTCCAATCAACATAATACATACCTTGACTAATTAGTTTATTCTTCATTGGCTCCTTCCAGCTTTCAAAGGAGCCACCTGGGAATCGTACAACTCGTGAAGAAGATGATGAACCGACGATTTTTAAAATAGTGTCTTTCGTTTTATATACTTCAGCTTGAAATACATCTATATTAACTTTATAGTTCGGATATATTTTTTTATAATCGTGACTATAAGTATGGTTGGCTATGGCATGTCCTTCGTCAAAGATTCTTTTTAAAATATCAGGATTATTATCAGCGTTACTTCCTAATACAAAAAAAGTAGCTTTAACATCATAATCTTTTAGAATTTTTAAAACCTGGGGGGTAATAACGGAATTAGGTCCATCGTCAAAGGTTAAAAAGGCATATTTTTTTCCTTCGTTTCGTCCAAATGTATACACTTCTTCTGCAGCAACGGAAGGGAATGATGTATAAAGAGGATTTTCTTGATTTTTTACTTGTTTCTTCTTAGGTGTATGTGGATTCTTAGTATGTTCATCTGATATTTGCTTAGATGTATCAATTATTTTGATATCTGAAGATGAGTTTGAGGTCTTATTATCTCTTGAAAATTTAGAAGTGTTAGTACTTAATAGATGTTTTTCCTTTGACTGTTCATATATTAGGAAATCATAGCTTAATATTATAGGTAATGACATCAATAATAGTGTTAGAAAAAGTAAAGATAATTTGCAACGGTTTTTAATTGTGTATGTGTCTTTATTCTGCATAAGCTATCCCTCTTAACTATAAATTAATCTTTCTGCAATAGTATATTGATATATATTATAGAAAGTTACAAAGTATCATTAGATTATAAAAAAAATATCAGCAATTTTTAGACAGTTTTTATGTATTCCCCGCTGTAATAAAAAAGGTATTACAAGCATAAATAGTTATAGGGGTGATTTGTATGGAGATTACAAAAAGTTGCTTTAAATGTGGGAGTGTAGTATTTAATCTTAATCAAAGACCTGGTGAGTATGATGCTGTATGTTCCGAATGTGGAACCATAGTATCTAATGTGAAGCTAGAAAAGTATGAAACCCTAGAAAATATCTGCAGTAGGTGCAATAGCAGAGAATTTAAAGCTAGAGTAAAAAAGGAGAAGGATGGAGAAAATTGGACAGTAGAGTGCGTAGTGTGTAAAACATCACCGAAAAAAAAGTACGTGGATTCAGAGTTGAGAGAAATAGATGAAGTAACTAGAGAAAACTTAATCTTGAAGGATACTATTGAAGAATTAAACCATAGGATTGGGGAATTAGAAAGTGAATTAGCAAGTCTTGCTTATAGAGTGAGTGCTGAAGATGTAACCTTCGATTTAAATTCTTAACATAGCATTGAGCCGAATTTTTTAACGGCTCTTTTTTATATGTTTTACACATGAAGATGAAAGTTAGTTTTACTAAATTATGGCGTACCTAAATGTAATGTGATACTATATATAAAGTAAGCATTTATACGGCAACACTGCAAAGGAGGAAATAAATGGAGTGGAACATTAAATATTTTAATGACCTATCCCCTGAGGAATTATATAATATTTTAAAATTGAGAAGCGAAATTTTTGTGGTTGAGCAACAGTGTATATATTTGGATTGTGATGATAAAGATAAGGTTTCTTATCAACTTTTTAAGAAAAATCATGAAGGAGATATTATAGCTTCTGTAAGGATATTACCTAAGGGAGTATCTTACAATGAGCCTTCTATCGGAAGGGTGGTAGTAAGAAAAGATTATAGAAGAAAAGGAATAGCTTCTGAAATGATGAAAATTGCCATAGATTTTATAAAAAATGAATTTAATGAAAATGCTATTAGAATATCAGCCCAGTTATATTTATTGGAATTTTATAAAAGTGTAGGATTTTTGCCAGTATCAGAGCCATATTTAGAGGATAATATACCACATATTGAAATGCTTCACAGAGTAAAGAAAAAGCATCTGTAAAGATGCTTTTATCCTTTTTTTATGATATTAGCAGCTAGTAAATCTCTAATTTCAGATAGGAGCTGTTCTTCTTTTGAAATTTGCTTATTTTCCTCAGCTTTCTCTTCTTCAGCTTTTCGTATGTTACTGAGTTTATTTATCGCTTTGACCATAATAAATACGGAGAAAGAAATAATTAAAAAGTCTAAGACATTTTGTAAGAATACACCATATGTAACATTTACTGAACCAATAGTCCAAACCCTATCTTTAAGGTCAATTTTACCGAGAAGAATTCCAATTAGAGGGGTAATGATATCCTTAACTAGTGAAGAGACGATATTGTTAAAAGCACCACCAATTATAATACCCACTGCTAAGTCTATTACATTACCTCGCATAGCAAATTTCTTAAATTCTTTCCACATAAAAACACATCCTTTCAATAATACTTATATTATAGCAAATAACATAATGATACACGACATTATTATTATATAATCAAGGAGGTTTATACATGGATTTTCAAAATGCTAAAGAAGTTATGGAGTCTAAAGGTTACATAGATGTAGAATATAGAAGTAAAGCTGTGATGTTGGAGCAAATTTTTGAGGAAAAAAATTGCGCTTTAGTGAAGGAAGTGGATTCGGATAAAAGATTTTATGTTTCCTTATCTGATTTAGTGATAACTGACCATATCAATTAGCTTGAGAAGGTAAAAATGGAGGGAATATGAAAAAGGTAGCAGTAGTATTTAATGGAGGAACTATCTCCATGATAGTTGATGATAGGATTAAGGCAGCGGTACCAGGACTTACAGGTGAAGAAATAATGAAGATGGTTACAGGTATCGAACGATTTTGCGAAATTGAAACATACACTTTTTCAAATTTGCCTAGTCCTCATATGAATATAGAAACTATGTTGGACCTGTCTAAGTTTGTAAAGAAGTTATTAGCTAGGAAAGACATTGACGGCGTAGTAGTTACTCATGGCACAGACACTTTGGAGGAGACAGCATATTTACTAGACTTAACCATAGATACACCAAAACCTGTGATATTTACAGGCGCAATGAAAAGTAGTTCAGAGCTGGGATATGATGGCCCGTCTAATTTAGCTGAAGCTATTTGTACAGCTATTTCGGATCAGGCCAGGAACAGAGGTGTACTTGTATGCTTTAATGGTAAATTAAATAGTGCGAGTGAAGTAACTAAGGTAAATGCTGTAAGTATAGACGCTTTTGCAACGCCATCCTTTGGACCTTTAGGAATTGTGGATAATAATGAAGTGATATTTTATCGAAATAATATTTTGTCTAAGAAAATCATGGTGGATAATATTAATGCAAATGTTGATGTAATTAAATGTACTGCAGGTCAAGATTCCAGCTTAATAAATTACTGTATAGATAAAGGAGATGAAGGTATAGTATTAGAAGCTTTTGGCAGAGGTAATGTTCCGCCTGCTATGCTTTCAGGAATTGAACGAGCTATTAGAGAAGGCGTTGTAGTAGTAGCTGTATCAAGATGTTTTGAAGGGAGAGTCCATGATTCTTATGGTTATTTAGGCGGAGGTAAAATGCTAAGGGATATGGGAGTAATTTTTGTAGATCATATGCCTGGACAAAAAGCAAGAATAAAGTTAATATTAGCCCTAAGTAAAACTAAAATCATTGATGAAGTTAGAGGTATGTTTCAGGAGAAGTAGAGCATTAAATAAGAGAAAATGGAAGATTTAATGCATAAAATGAAGCAAATTTAAAAAAACTCCTTGAAATAGTAGGTGAAGATTATGTATAATTAGTATAATTGTTAGAAGAGTGTAATTATGACTGGAGATGATAAATAGTGATATATAGTATGACAGGTTTTGGTCGCTGTGGATATGAAGTTGAAGGTAAAATAAGCTTTAATGTAGAAATAAAGGGTGTCAATCACCGATATCTTGATATTAATATCCGAATGCCAAGAATGATGAATAGCTTAGAAGACAGGATTCGTAAGTTAATTAGCGAAAATATAAGTCGGGGAAAAATAGACCTCTATATTACATATAATAATTATGAGAAATTGGGACTTAGTGCGCAGTTAAATCACACTTTAGCTGACAGTTATGTTAAGTGCTTAACTGAGATAAAAAATAGATATCCACAGGTAAGAGATGATATATCAGTATCTTTAATAGCTAGGTTTCCAGATGTTATTTATGTTCAAGAGGATGAAGAAGATGTGGATAGTCTTTGGGAAATGCTTAAGAATCCTTTGCTAGAGGCTATTCGAGCCCTTAAAGAAATGAGAAGAATTGAAGGAAACAAGCTTAAGGAAGATATTATATCTAAGTGTAATCAAATTATGAATGAGGTTAATTTAATAGAAGAAAAGGCAGACACTGTAGTTCCTACCTATAGGGCTAAACTAATGGATAGGTTAAAGGAGCTTCTAGAAAATGTAGAAATTGATGAGAATAGACTAAATTTGGAGTTAGCAATATATGCTGATAAGTGCAGTATAGATGAAGAAATCACAAGGTTAAAAAGTCATATAGAGCAGATGAAGGTTGCATTAGATTCTGATGAGCCGGTAGGTAGAAAATTAGACTTTTTAGTTCAGGAGATGAACAGAGAAACTAATACTATCGCTTCAAAATCCAATGATATTGATATAACAAATTCTGCTTTGAATATAAAAAATATAATTGAAAAAATAAGGGAGCAAATTCAAAATATTGAATAGTGTAGGAGGAAGGTAATGAGTATTAAGTTAATTAATATTGGATTTGGAAATATTGTTTCTGCTAACAGATTAGTTGCTATTGTAAGCCCAGAGTCAGCGCCTATAAAAAGAATAATTCAAGAAGCAAGAGATAGAGGGATGTTAATTGATGCAACTTATGGAAGAAGGACAAGAGCTGTTATTATTACAGATAGTGACCATGTTATTCTTTCAGCAGTTCAACCAGAAACTGTAGCCCATAGATTATCATCTAAAGAAGAAGAAACAGTTGACGAGGTTGATGAATAATGAAGAAAAAGGGAGTTTTGATAGTTTTGTCCGGTCCTTCTGGTGCTGGAAAGGGGACTATTTGTAAGGCTTTATTAGAGAATGCTGATTTTTGGTTATCTGTTTCAGCTACTACAAGAGCTCCAAGAGTAGGAGAAGTACATGGTAAGAACTACTATTTTATAACTAGGGAAGAATTCCAAAAAAGAATTGAGAAAGATGATTTTCTAGAATATGCCGAAGTTTACGGGAATTATTACGGCACCCCTAAAGGAGAGGCACTTAAGGCTATTGAGGAAGGCAAGGATGTAATTTTAGAAATAGATATTCAGGGTGCCCTTAAGGTGAAAGAGGTTTACCCTGCTGGTGTATTTATTTTTATATTACCTCCATCTATGGAAGAACTTAAGAATAGAATAATTCAAAGAGGTAGTGAAACACCAGAATCTTTAATGACAAGATTTAAAGCAGCATATCAAGAAATTAATTATGTTTCAAAATATAACTATGCAGTAGTTAATGATACTGTTGAAGATGCTGTTAAAAAAATCCAAGCAATAATAGTTGCAGAAAAGTGCAGAGTTGATAGAATAAAAGATGACATTTTAGATTCCAAGGAGGGTTTGATTCATGAACAACTCTATGATTAATCCATCAATTGTTGAATTGTTAAATAAGGTAGATAATAGATACACTTTAGTAACTGTGACAGCAAAAAGAGCAAGACAGCTAATAGATGGCGCTGAGCCAATGGTTAGAGTAGCTTCAAACAAACCATTAACTGTAGCTATAAACGAAGTAAATGCTGGTTGTATACAATATGAATCACAAAAAGAAGGTATAAAGTAATGCTATATAAAAAGAACATAGTAGTAGGAGTATGTGGTGGTATTGCTGCATATAAGGCTTTAGATATAGTAAGTGCCCTAAGAAAGAAAGGCATAAATGTAGATGTTATTATGACTGAACATGCTACAAAATTTGTAACACCATTAACCTTTCAATCTATCAGTGCAAATGCTGTGATAGTTGATATGTTTCAAGAACCAAAAGTATGGGAAATTCAACATATTTCATTAGCAAAAAAAGCAGATTTAATATTAGTAGTACCTGCTACTGCAAATATTATTGGCAAGGTTGCTAATGGTATTGCAGATGATATGCTATCAACAACTATAATGGCTACTAAGGCTCCAGTGGTTTTTGCTCCTGCTATGAATACAAATATGTACGAGAATCCAATAGTACAACAAAATATAGAAAGGCTTAAGTCTTTTGGGTATACCTTTATTGAACCTGAATGTGGAAGGTTAGCCTGTGGAGATGTTGGTAAAGGTAAGTTACCAGATCCTAAGATTATAACAGAATTAGTGTTGTCGCAATTGTATATTAATAAGGATTTGATAGGTAAAAAGGTACTAGTCACTGCTGGGGCTACCATTGCACCTATAGATCCTGTTAGATACATTGGAAATCATTCTTCTGGGAAAATGGGTTATGCTATTGCGGAAGAAGCAAGGGATAGAGGAGCTGAAGTAACATTAATATCAGGACATGCAAAGATAGATAAGCCTCAAGGGGTAAATTTTGTACATGTAAATACTAATGGAGAAATGTTAGAAGCTGTTTTAGAATACTTTGATAGCACTGATATAATAATTAAATGTGCAGCTGTATCTGATTTCAAGGTGGAAAAGTATAGTAATCATAAAATTAAAAAGCATAGTGATGGTATAAGCTTAAAGTTAGTTCAGGATAACGATATCTTGGCTGAGTTAGGTAAAAGAAAGAAGGAAAATCAGCTGTTGGTGGGATTTGCAGCTGAAAGCAATGATTTGATTCAGAATGCAACCACTAAGCTTAAAAAGAAAAATTTGGATTATATTATAGCCAATGATATTACAGGGGCTGATACTGGATTTGGCTCAGATTATAATAGGATCAACATAATTTCTAGTGATGGAAATGTTTTGGCTCTAGATAAGATGAGCAAAAGAGAAGCTGCAAGGGAGATATTTAATACTATTTTGAAAGGGCGCTAGAGCGCTTTTTTCTTTTAAGGGGAGAGGTCATGGAATATAAATATGCTGGTGTAGTAGTTAATAATGAGTCCATAATGGTGGATAAAATATTTACATATAAAATTCCAATAGAGTTAAGTGAAAAAATTCAAATTGGACATAGGGTAAAAGTCCCTTTTGGAAGAGGAGATAAGCTTATTGATGGTTTCGTTTTGGAACTAAAAGAGGACATAGAGGAAAAGATACCCTATATAAAAAGCGTAAACACTATTTGTGACGAGTTTCCCTTGTTTAAGGAATCAGATTTAGATCTTATCAATATGATGAAAAAACGATATCTAGCTACTTACCTAGATTGTATTAAGTTGATTATACCTACAGGTATAACCAAGGGAGTTAGGAAAAAAACAGCGGAGTTATTATATGTTAAATCCTTTTTAGAAGGAAGGTTCTGCAAAAGTCCATATATAGAAATATATAATTCAGTTAAGAATAATGCTGGTAAATATACAAAAAGTGCTTTAAGTAATAACTTTGGCTATTCTTTGAGTTCTATTAATACAATGATAAAGCATGACATTCTTACTACAGAAGAAAAAGTTATTGATAGATTAGATTCCAGGCAATATAATATGTACTTGGCAAAGATTCTCAATGATGAGCAGCAAAAGGCAGTAAATTCAATACTTAGTAAAAAAACAGGCAAGTATCTACTTCATGGAGTTACCGGTAGTGGTAAAACTGAGGTTTATCTTCATATAGTGGATAAAATGTTAGCAGAAGGAAAAGATAGTATTGTATTAGTTCCAGAGATATCATTAACTCCTCAAATGGTAGAAAGGTTTAAAGGGAGATTTGGGAATAACATAAGCGTTTTTCATAGCAAAATGTCTGATGGTGAACGATTTGATGAATGGATGCGTATTAAAAAAGGAAAAACAAAGATTGTTATTGGAGCTAGATCAGCTTTATTTCTTCCACTTGAAAATTTAGGTATAATTATAATTGATGAAGAGCATGAAAATAGCTATAAATCAGAAAGCAATCCTAAATATGATGCCCGTGAGGTGGCAGAATTTTTAGCAGAAAGAAAAGGCTGCAAATTACTGCTAGGCACTGCTACACCTTCTTTAGATACATACTATAGAGCAAAACTAGGAGAATTTGAACTGATTGAGATTAAAAATAGAGTAGATAATGCTAAGTTACCTACCATGACTTTAGTAGATATGCGAGAGGAATTAGCCAATAATAATAGATCTATTTTTAGTTCAAAGTTACATAAGGCTATTAATGAGACTCTAAATAGGGGCGAGCAAGTAATATTATTTTTAAATAGAAGGGGATTCTCCAACTTTGTTTCCTGTAGAAAATGTGGCTTTGTATATAAGTGTAAACAGTGTGATATAACCTTAACTTATCACAGGGAAGATAATTTGATGCACTGTCATTACTGTGGTTATAAAGAACCAACTGAAAGTAAATGCCCTAAATGTTCCAGTAAATATATTAAGTATTTTGGAATTGGCACTGAAAAAGTAGAGGAAGAAGTAAAAAAGTATTTTCCTAAGGCCAAAACTCTTAGAATGGATATGGATACCACAAGAAAGAAAAACTCATATATTGATATATATGAAAGCTTTAAAAAGGGAGAAGCTCAAATATTAATCGGAACTCAAATGATAGCTAAGGGGTTAGACTTTCCTAATGTAACCTTAGTGGGAGTATTGGCTGCTGATTTAACTTTGAATTTACCAGACTTTAAAGCCGCTGAAAGAACTTTTCAACTATTAACACAGGTATCTGGTAGAGCAGGAAGAAGTAGCAAGTCGGGAGAAGTTATAATTCAAACCTATACTCCAGATCATTATAGTATTCAATTTTCCTTAACTAATGATTATAATGGATTCTATAATGAAGAAATTAAAATAAGAGAAAGTATGAATTATCCACCTTTTAAGGAGATAATTAATATAAATCTCAGTTGTGAGAAGGAAGAACTATTAATAAGAACTATAAAGTCCTTAGGAATTAGAATGCAGGAATTCATAAAGGAACATGAGGAAATTAGCATGCTTGGACCATGCCCCTGTGCCATTTCAAAAATCAAGGATATGTATAGGTGGCAGATAATTCTTAAGGGTGAATTTTCATTTGATACAGCCGAAAAAATAAAAAATATTGCTTATGATGAGTTGAAGGATGTTTATGCAGAAGTAAAACTCAATTTAGATGTTAATCCAAATAACTTAGCATAAAGGGAGGTATAAAGAATATGGCACTAAGAAATATTAGAAAAGATAATGATGAAATTTTAAGAAAGAAAAGCAGAGTTGTTGAGGAAATAAACGATAGAATTAAAGTGTTAATACAGGATATGATAGAAACTATGTACCATGAAGAGGGGGTTGGATTAGCTGCGCCTCAAGTTGGAATATTAAAACGTATTGCTGTAGTGGATATAGGAGAAGGTGTACATGTGTTTATCAATCCTGAAATCTTAGAAGAGAGCGGTAGTTGTATTGATGTTGAAGGCTGCTTAAGTTTACCTGGAAGGCAGGGGGAAGTTGAAAGACCTAATAAGATAAAAGTAAAGGCGCTTAACGAGAAAGGCGAGGAGTTTGTTTTAGAGGCAGAAGGCTATTTTGCTAGAGCTATCTGTCATGAAATTGATCACTTAAATGGTATTTTATTTACTGATAAATTAGTTAGAAACGAGGAAGAATAGTTATGAAAATCGTTTTTATGGGAACACCTGAATTTGCTGTACCTACATTGAAAGCTTGCATAGAGAATTTTAATGTAATTGCAGTTTTTACCCAGCCAGATAAACCTAAGGGCAGAGGGAAAAAAGTGGGCTACAGTGAGGTTAAAGAAGAAGCTCGTAAGCATAATATAGAAATTATTCAGCCAATAAAGCTTAAAAATGATAGAGAAGCTATCGATAAGCTAAAGGAATTGGCACCGGATTTTATTATAGTTGTAGCCTATGGACAAATATTACCTAAAGAAGTGCTAGATATCCCTAAGTATGGATGTATAAATCTCCATGCTTCACTGCTACCTAAATATAGGGGGGCAGCACCTATTAACTGGTGTATAATTAATGGAGATAAATATACTGGTAATACTACTATGCTTATGGATGTAGGATTAGATACTGGAGATATACTTCTTCAAAGCAAAATAGAAATCACTGATAATATGACTGCTGGTGAATTGCACGATATTTTAATGAAAGATGGCGCAGAGCTAATGGTAAAAACTATAAAAGCTATGGCCAATAATGAAATCACACCCATTAAGCAAAATGATAATGATAGCTGTTATGCATCAATGTTAAATAAGGAAATGGCTCACATTCAATGGGATAAATCAGCAGTTAATATTGTTAATTTAGTAAGAGGATTAAATCCCTGGCCAGTAGCATATTGCCAGTATAAGGGTAAAACTATGAAAGTTTATGTTGCAGAAGTGAAGGAAGTAAGTAAAGGGGAAAAACCTGGTACTATAGTTAAGGCTTATAGAGAAGGGATTTTAGTAGCTGCTTCAGATAATTATGTATTAATAAAAGAGGTTCAATTTCCTAATGGGAAAAGAATGTCTGTGGAAAGCTTTCTAAACGGAAATACTATAGAGATTGGGACTATATTAGAGTAAGTTGAGGTATTATAAATGAACAGTAGGAAAATTGCTGTAGAAATATTAAATTTGGTTTTACACGAAGGGGCCTATTCAAATATTGTTATAAGGCAACTATTAAATAAATACCAGGTAGGAGAAAAAGATAGAGGTCTTATTACAGAAATAGTATACGGAACTTTAAAATATAAGTATAAATTAGATGTAATATTAGCTAATTTAATAACTAAATCCTTTAAGGCAGTAGATAAGAAAGTTTTAAATATATTAAGGATTTCTCTATATCAATTTATATATTTAGATAAGGTCCCTGAATATGCTATCGTAAACGAGGCTGTAAATTTAGCAAAAGAAATATCTATAGGTGCTAGTAAATTTGTAAATGGAGTTCTTAGAGCATACATTCGTAATAAGAATAAAGACTTCAATACGGAAAAAGGTATAATAAGTGAATTAGCTTATGAATTCTCTTATGAGAAATGGATGGTAAAGCTTTTTGTTAACCAGTATGGTATAGAAAAAGCTAAGGAAATATTAGCTGGACTGAATAGTATTCCGTCCATTACTGTGAGAGTTAATAGCCTTCACTGGGAAACAGAGGATATTTATAAGAAATTAAAGGATTTAAATTATAATGTGGAAAAAGGGGTTGTTTGTCCAACTTCTATTCGAATTATAAAAGGTAGTAATGTAGAGAATAACCCTCTTTTTTCAGAGGGATGTATTACTGTCCAAGATGAAAGTGCTATGCTAGCAGTACTGGCTTTAGAAGTTAAAAAGAATCAAAAGTTATTCGATATGTGTGCTGCTCCTGGTGGCAAGAGCACACATATGGCAGAGCTACTTCAGGGAACTGGCAGTGTTTTAGCGTGGGATCTGTATGATCATAAAATAGACTTAATATTAGATAATGCTAGAAGACTAGGTATTAAAAATATTCATGCTGAAGTAGCAGATGCCACTAAATTTAATGATAAGCTTCAAGCTACATTTGATGGAGTTTTAGTTGATGTTCCTTGCTCTGGTCTTGGAATAATAAGAAAAAAGCCAGAGATAAAATGGACTAAAACACAGAAGGATATGGAAGCCTTATATCATATTCAGGAATCCATTTTAGAAAATGCCTGCAAATATGTAAAAAAGGGAGGAACTGTAGTATATTCTACATGTACCTTAAATGTTATGGAAAATGAAAAAAGAATATATAAATTCTTAAAGAAAAATAAAGAATTTGAAATTGAAAAATTAAATTTTGGGATACATAATAATTTTTTGTATAATGATAGTGGTATGCTTACTATTTTGCCCAGCGCTGAAATGGACGGTTTTTTCATTGCTAAATTGAGAAGGAAAATATAGGAGATATGAAGATGAAAAATATTTTTGATTTAAAACTAGTAGAATTACAGAGCTGGATGGAATATAATGGAGAAAAAGGGTTTAGAGCAAAGCAAGTTTTTGATTGGATATATAAAGGTACCTTAGACTTTATGGATATGGCTAATATTCCACTAAGTCTTCGAAATAAACTTAAAGACAATTTTACTATTAGCCTTCCAGAAATAGTTAAGTCTTATAAATCAAATATAGATGAAACTGTTAAACTGCTATTAAAGTACGATGATGGTAATGTTATTGAAACAGTTGTTATGAAGTATAAGTATGGAAATACTGTTTGTGTTTCATCTCAGATTGGCTGTGGAATGGGTTGCAAATTTTGTGCTTCTACTATTAATGGAGTAGTTAGAAATTTGACTGCCGGTGAAATAATTGCTCAGGTTATAGTAGCTAGCAAATTTATAGGTGAAAGAATTTCCAATATTGTAATAATGGGTAGTGGAGAGCCCTTAGTTAATTATGATAATGTGATAAAATTCATTGAGATAGTAAATTGGGAGCAAGGCTTAAATATAGGTCAAAGGCATATAACTCTTTCTACCTGTGGTATAGTTCCAAAAATATACGAGTTGGCAAATAAGAAGTTACAAATTACCTTGGCTATATCCTTACATAGTCCTTGGGATGAGGAAAGAAAAAAGATCATGCCAATAGCAAATGAGTATTCGATTGTTGACATTGTTGAGGCTTGTAAATATTATATAAATATAACAGGAAGAAGAATTACTTTTGAGTACGCATTAATAAATAACGTGAACGACAGGAAAGAGGATGCAGATCAGTTGATTAAGCTGCTAAAAGGATTGCTATGTCATGTAAACTTGATTCCTATGAATGAAGTAAAAGAAAGTTCTTTTAAAAAGTCCTCAGTTTCTAGTATTCAATCTTTTCGACAAAAATTAATTGAAGGAGGAATTGATACAACAATAAGAAGAGAATTAGGTTCTGATATAAATGCAGCTTGTGGTCAATTAAGAAAAAGTTATATTGAAAGCAATAAAGATTAGGAGAGGGGTGAATATATGCTGGGGGCATTAACAGATGTTGGTAATATAAGGCGGATTAATGAAGATTATTTTTCATATTCCATAATAGACGATATTAAAATATACATAGTGGCTGATGGTATGGGAGGACATAATGCTGGAGAAGTTGCCAGCCAGGTGGCTGTGGAAGCAGTTATACAATATATTCAAGAGCATAAGGACACAGAGGATTTGCAAGCTTTGTTAAAGGACGCTATAATCCATGCTAATAGCGTTATTTACAATCAGTCTAGAGAAAATCCTCATTTAAAAGGAATGGGGACAACTATTACAGCTTATTTTAGAAAATCTAATTTCTCAATGGTAGCTAATGTAGGGGATTCTAGTTGTTATATAATAAAGGAAGATAAAATTAGCAAAATAACAAAAGATCATTCTTTAGTGCAGCAATTAGTTGATGAAGGTACTATAACTGAACAAGAGGCTAAACATCATCCTAATAAAAATATCATTACTCGAGCTATTGGTACTAGTCCCGATGTGGATGTAGATATTTTTGTATTAGAGCCAAGGGGAATTAGTAAAATTATTCTTTGTAGCGATGGACTTACAAATGAAGTTCAACCTGAAGAGATATACCAATGCATTAAAGAAACAAACGATAATATGGAAGCATGTCGTGAACTAGTAAATTTGGCTAAGGAAAGAGGAGGCAAGGATAACATAACGTTGATGGTGATTGAAGGGGAGTGTAATGATGATAGGGACCATATTGAATAACAGATACGAAATACTGGAAAAAATTGGCGAAGGTGGTATGGCAGAGGTATATAAAGCTCGATGTCATAAGTTAAATAGATATGATGCAGTAAAAATATTAAAAAGGGAAAGCGCCAATGATCCGCTTGTAGTAGAAAAATTTAAACGTGAGGCCACAGCTGTTGCTAATTTGTCTGACAGCAATATAGTCAACATTTTTGATGTAGGTACCCAAGATGGTATTAACTACATAGTAATGGAATATGTTAAGGGAAAAACCCTTAAGCAATTAATTAATGAAAATGTTAGACTAAGTTATGAAAGGGCTATTGACATTGCTATTCAAATTACTAAGGCATTAGACTGTGCTCATAGAAACAATATAATCCATAGAGATATAAAGCCACAAAATATTTTAATAACAGAAGAGGGTATAGTAAAGGTTACAGATTTTGGTATAGCTAAGGCAAGTAGTAATGTAACTATAACTAATTCCAATAAGGTTATAGGGTCTGCTCATTATTTTTCACCAGAACAAGCTCGAGGCAATTATGTTGATACTAGAACTGATATATATTCCTTAGGTGTAGTTATATACGAAATGGTTACTGGTAAGGTGCCTTTTGATGCTGAAAGTCCTGTTACTATAGCTTTAAAGCATTTGCAGGATACACCAATTCCACCAATTGAACTTAACAGCAGTATTCCTAGTGGATTAAATACTTTAATTATGAGATGTATGGAAAAGGATCCTAATAACAGATACCAATCTGCAAGAGAAGTTTTAATGGATTTGATTAACATTCAAAGAAATTTAAATTATGAAGTTGCAGCAGCACCACCAGACAATGACCATACTAGAGTTATGGAACCAGTTAATGCTCCTAGGTATAATGACTATGACGATGAAGATGATTATGATTATGAACCTAGGGTAAACAATAAGACTAAAAAGTATCTAATTTATGCTTTAATAGGTATTTTTGTTTTGGTAATTGGAGTTATAACTGCTTATGCATTAATGGGTGGCAAAGGTAATAATAAAACTCCTAATAATAGCATAGTTGACAAAGGAGAAGAGGTAGAAGTTCCAAATGTGGTTGGAATGACTAAGGATGAGGCTAAAGCTGCCATTGAGGAGATAGGACTAGTTTATGAAGAAGAATTAGTAAATGACTCAGAGGTTGAGAAAGATAAGGTTATTTCTGTGGTTGAGCCTGAAGTTGGTTCTAAAGTTAAAAAGGGCAGAAAGGTTGTAGTTAGAGTTAGCCTTGGTGCAGAAACTAATGTAGTTCCAGATATGTCTGATATACAAGAGGAACAGCTAGAACAGATGTTACGATCCTATGGATTTAAGGTTGGTAAAATAACACGTGAATTTAGTGATGAAGTTGAAAAGGGTAAAGTAATTCGTCAATCGCCAGAACCTGGTGAAGAATTAGAGGAAGGCGGAAAAATTGACTTTGTAATAAGCAAGGGTAAAGAAATAAAGATGGTTAGAGTGCCTAATTTGAAAGGTAAGAGCATAGATGAAATTGAGCAAATAATTCATGATGCTGGACTTACAGTACAGGATAAGAATCCAAAGGTAACAGACGATCCAAGGCAAGTAGGTAAAGTATTTGAACAGAACCCACCTGCAAATTCTGAAGTAGAGGAAGGAACTGGAGTTAGTGTAAGCTACTATGTATTAGAGCAAGTGACTCTACCAAACTTAATTGGTAAAAATATTGGAGAGATTAAAAAGCTTGACATAGTAAAAAATAAAAAAATAAATATACAAATATTTCCTACTTATGCAGATGACTCCTATATAGTTGTGGAAGTTGATGGCTATAATGAAGGAGATAAGGTTGATGTTGGAACTACCATTAGATTGGCAGTTGAGTCACCAAATGGCGGAGATGAAGAGGATGATGAGGAGCCAAGTGATGGAGATCACAACGGTAGGAACGGTGGAAATAGAAAACCAAACCCATAAAGTACACAAAATAATACTAGAGGTGCATATATGATAGGAAGGATCATAAAAGGTATTGGCGGATTCTATTATGTAAAGGTTGAAGATGAAATTATAGAATGTAAGGCAAGAGGTAAGTTCAGACACAATGAACTTACCCCTTTAGTAGGTGACAAGGTTGAGATTAGCATAAAAAACAATAAGGGAGTTATAGAAAAAATATTACCTAGAAGCAATGAGTTAATTAGACCTAACGTGGCAAACGTAACTCAAGCCTTTGTAGTATTTTCTATAAAAAGTCCTGATATTAACATGGACCTATTGAATAAATTTCTAGTATTATGTGAAAGTAAAAATCTAAAAATTACTATTTGCATCAATAAAAAGGATTTGGCCGATGAACAAGATAAAGCTTTCGTTGAAAGTTATTTTGGAAACATAGGATATGAGTATTATTTTATTGAAGCTAAGAATAATCATGGTATTGATGAACTTAAAAGACATCTAGCTAATAATGTAACAGTAGTATGTGGTCCTTCAGGGGTAGGGAAATCAACCTTAATTAATAAACTTTGTGGCAATGAAGTTATGGCTACAGGTCAAATTAGTGAGAAAAGCAATAGAGGAAAACATACTACTAGGCATAGCCAGCTGATTGATGTTGAAGGTGGTTTTATTGTAGATACTCCTGGATTTTCTTCTCTAGATATAACCATTATAAAAAAGGATGAACTGCAATATTGCTTTCCAGAATTTCAGGACTATAATGAAGGCTGTAAGTTTAAAGGATGCTTACATTATAAGGAGCCCAATTGTGCTGTTAAAAACGCTGTAGATAAGGAGATAATACACAAGGATAGATACGATAGCTATATTGCTATGTTAGAAGAACTAATACAGATAAAGCCTTATAATTAGTAATATATAAGTTTCACCCAGAATAAAGAATATAATGTCGTTATTCTGGGTGTTATTTATATCTTAAGAAGGAAGAATGCAAAAGAAATCTTAGTTCTAGGATTATACAAATAAATCCATAGTGTAAATAATAGAATGAAAGCATTTTTTCAATAATAAACATGAATAAGTAAAGCATAAATGTGCAATTATAATATGGTTATCGGAGGGAAGTGAAAGATGATAGGAACCATATTGAATGATAGATATGAGATTTTGGAGAAGATTGATGAAGATGATGTGATTGAGGTTTACAAGGCTAGATGTAATAAATTAAACCGTTTCAATACCATAAAAATACTAAAAAAGAATTGTATGGATGATTATTCTGTAGTTGAAAGGTTTAAACATGAAGCAGCTGAGTTGGCTAAGTTAACTAATAGTAATATAGTAAATATTTACGATGTAGTTTATCAGGGTAATATTAACTATATGGTCATGGAATATGTTATTGGCAAAACTTTAAAGGAGTTAATAATTGAAAATGTAAGATTAAGTTTTGAAAGATCCTTAAATATAGCTATACAAATAGCAAAAGCTTTAGATAGTGCACATAAAAGTAATATAGTCCACGGAAATATAAGACCTGAAAATATATTAATAACAGATAGCGGAACTGTGAAAGTAGCTAATTTCTCCTTATTAAAGAGTGATAAGCATTTAGATAAAACTAATTTTCATAAGTTGGCGGGTATGATGCCTTATTGTTCTCCTGAGCAATTAGGAAATAGTACTATTGATACTAGGACAGATATTTATTCGTTAGGTATAGTAATGTATGAAATGCTTACTGGAAAGCTTCCTTTTAAGGATGAAAATCCTATAATATTAAAAAATAAGATTCAAGAGGATTTGGCAACGGAGCCTATACAGCTAAATAATAGCATACCAATTATTTTAAACAATATTATTATGAAGTGTATAGAAAAAGAACCTAACGGCAGATATAAAAATGCAAATGAAATCTTATTAGAACTACAAAGTATCCAAAATAACATGGATTATGAGGCGTTATCGAATCCAGTTAAAAAAGATTTTACTCAAAGGATGCCAGCTATTAATATACCAAAGAAAGAGATAAATGATATTAAATCTACAGTGGTTACAAATGTAAATAAATCTAAACTAACCCATAAGACTAAAAGTTATTTAGTATATACCTTAATAGGTATAATGGTATTTGTTGTTGGTATAGCAGTCACAATGGGTTTTAGCGGATTCATTGAAAATAATAAACATAAAGAACAGGCAAAAGCAACTAATACAGTAATAGTACCTAATTTAACTAATAGGTCTAAAGAAGATGCTAAAAAAGCTATTGAAGCTATTGGGTTAAAATATAAAGAAGTAATCGAAAATACTAACGAAGCTGAGGAAGGGATGGTTATTGGCACTAATCCGGGAAAGGGAGCAACGGTTAAAAAAGGTGATACAATTGAGGTTAGGGTTAGTAGTGGTGTAATTAAAAAGAAGGTCCCTAATCTTATAGGAAAATATGAATCCGAAGCTAGAGTAATTGTTCCACAAAATGGTTTTAAAATAGGTAAACCCATATATATAAGAGATGGTAGATATGTTAAGTATCATGTAGTAGATCAAGAGCCTAAGCCAGGAGAGGAACTTGAAGAAGGTGGAGTTATAACTTATACTGTTAATTTACAGTAATATTAATTTCAACATTTATAAATAAGCGATATAATACTATTATATATTTTAGTTAACAGATAGAAATTAGAAAAAAGAGAGGGGGGAGGGACATATGAGAGCTTTAATAGTAGCGGGTGGAAATGCTCCTTCTAAAGCTTTATTGGTGAAAGAAGCAGCAATTGCAGATTATATAATTGGTGTCGATAAAGGAATAGAGTACTTGTATGAAAATAACATTAAGCCTAATATTATTTTAGGAGATTTTGATTCAATTAATCCTTCTTTATTGAAGGACATAAAAGAAATTGTTACAGAAGTTCTTACATTTCCTGAGGAAAAGGACTTTACAGACAGCCAATTGGCTCTTAAAAAAGCCTTAGACTTAATGATGGATGAGATTGTTTTATTAGGGGTGACAGGTAGTAGAATAGATCATACCTTAGCTAATATAGGGCTACTTTATCAATGCTTACAGGCAGGAGTAAAGGCCACTATAAAAGATGATAAAAATATTTTGTTTATGGTAGATAAAAGTACAACTTTAGAGGTAAATGAAGGGGGCTATTTTTCCTTAATTGCTTACGGTGGTATTGTGGAAGGACTTAGCATAAAAAATGGAAAGTATGAGTTGAATCACTACAATCTATTACCTCATGATAACATAACTATTTCTAATGAATTTATAGGTAAAGATGTGGACATTACTTTTGAGAAAGGGATTTTATTAATAGCTTATACTAAAGATTAATTTTTTTGGAACATATTAAGTTTTTCAGTCATATAATAATTATTGAAATAATGATGAGGTGTGATTAGTTAGTTGAAACTTTCCAGGAAGCTTAGAAAAAAATTGGGACTTATACTAACATGCATCGGTGCTGGTATTGTATTAACAATAATAGTACCTATTTGGGGATGGATAGCTGCATCAGGAGTAGGTATAATAATCCTTGGTTGGCAGATAATGAATCACAGCCATCATTAGCAATTGATATGAGGAGGACCTATGAAAATTATTGCCATTAAATTACCGAAGTTTCTTTCCTCAATATTTAAAATTTTTATACGTAGATAACATAAAATAAAAAAATGCAATTGTTTAACGACAACTGCATTTTTTTATTTTTAAACCGCACGTTGAACTTTTCCAGAACGTAAGCATCTTGTACAAACGTGTATAGTTTTTGGAGTTCCATTTACCACAGCTTTAACTCTTCTGATATTCGGAGTCCATGTTCTCTTTGATTGACGGTGTGAATGACTGTATTGAACACCGAAGACAACACCTTTATTGCAAATATCACATTTTCTTGACATTGAAAACACCTCCTTAAAAAACATCAAAATTATTCATTCTCAATTCAAACAATCACTATTGTAGCATAGAATGTATAAAATATGCAAGTGAAATATAAAATTAATAATGACTTTAAAGACTAATTATTATTATTTCCTTGAATATAAGTAATAATTAATATAAAATAAACTATATGGAAATAATCAAGGAGGAGTTGTTATGATTAAAATAACTAACGAATATGGTATGGTAGGTTATTCAGAAGAAGTGATAGCTAACATTGTTGGCCTATCAACTATGGAATGTTATGGTGTAGTAGGTATGGCCTCTAAAAATGCAACAGATGGCCTTTGGGAATTGATAAAAGGTGGTAACTTACATAAAGGAGTTAAAATACATTACAAGGAAGATGAACTTGCAATAGAATTATTTGTGGTAGTAGAATACGGTACTAAAATTTCCGTTATAGCAAACAATATAATACAGAAGGTAAAGTATAATGTGGAAAACTTTATGGGAATAAAGGTATCAACTATAACAGTCAATGTACAAGGTGTAAGAGTCTAAGGGGGAAGACATAAATGAGCATAATGAAAATTAATGGTGAAAAATTTTATAACATGATGGTTAATGCTAGCAATACACTAGAGGAGCAGAAGGAATACGTTAACTCATTGAATGTATTCCCAGTACCAGATGGTGATACTGGTACAAATATGTCTATGACCTTTAAGGCGGCAGTAGAAGAAATTAAGAATCTTAAGAATGAGTCTGTTGGTACAATTGCTAAGGCCTTAGCGAAGGGTGCTCTTATGGGTGCTAGAGGTAATTCAGGTGTTATTTTATCACAAATATTACGTGGATTTGCTAAAGGGCTAGAAGGTAAAGTAGAAGTTGACGTTAAAGAGTTTGCTGAAAGTATAATGGAAGGGGCAAGAAGTGCATATAAAGCAGTTATGAGACCTACTGAGGGAACTATATTGACTGTTGTTCGTGCTGCTGGTGAATGTGCTGTTAATAGCTCTGCTGTTGATGCGGAGTCATTAATGAAAGAGGTATATGAGCATAGTAAGACTATTCTAAATAAAACACCTGAAATGCTACCAGTTTTAAAAACAGCCAAGGTTGTAGATGCTGGAGGCATGGGTTTTTTAGTTATTTTACAAGGTATGAAAGATGCCTTGTTAGGTGATATTAAAGCTGAAATAGATGATAAAACTATAGTTCCTACAAAAAATGAGGCTGCTCAATATATAAGTGAAGATGATATAAAATTTGCTTATTGTACTGAATTTATAATACTATCAAAAAATGGAGATAGTAATGCTTTTAGAAGAGACATAGAGCCTCTAGGAGATTCTATAATTGCTGTAGCCTATGAAGATGTTATAAAAGTTCATATTCATACAAATGATCCTGGAGCTGTATTGTCAAAAGCTGTTCAATTAGGTGAATTGACCAAAATAAAAATTGAAAACATGAAGGAACAGCATAGACATTTAGTGTTGGAAGAAGATTTAGTAGCTGAAGAAGCTACTGTTGGAGAAGCTAAGAAGTATGGATTTGTGTCTGTTGCTATGGGTGAAGGAATCACAAATATTTTTAAGGATTTAGGTGTTGACATAGTAATAGAAGGCGGACAGACAATGAATCCAAGTACACAGGATATAATAGATGCAATCAATAAAATAAATGCTGATAACATATTTGTTCTACCTAACAATAAAAATATAGTTATGGCAGCTAGTCAAGCGGTAGAGCTTTCGGAGAAAAATGTGATTGTTATTCCATCGAAAACTATACCACAAGGTATAACAGCTCTAACAGTTTTCAATAGTGAATCTGAAGTTGATGAGAATAAGGAAGCAATGATAGAGTCCTTATCTAATGTAACCACAGCTTCTGTTACATATGCAGTTAGGGATACAGAAATGGATGGTAAGGAAATTAAAGAGGGAGACATTTTAGGTTTAATTGAAGGGAAAATATCAGAAGTTGGTTCAGATTTATTTGAAGTATGTGAAAAACTTATAGAAAATACTGTAAAGGATGATAGTGAACTTATCACTATTCTTTATGGTAAAGACTGCGATGAGGATAAAGTTAACGAATTTATAGAAAAAATCGAAGATAAGTATTCCGATTTGGATGTTCAAGCCTATAATGGTAGTCAACCTTTGTATTATTTCATAATATCCGTAGAATAAAAAAAGCCTAAGGGCTTTTTTTAAATTATAGGCTCTTTAGAGGAAGGTGAGATTTTGGATATCAACAAAGAAGTTACTGTTTTAAAAGGAGTTGGCCCGAAATTAGCGGAACTTTTACATAACCTAGGAATTTTTACAGTTAGAGATTTACTATTATATTTTCCTAGAGATTATGATTATTTAGGTGATGTGCATAATGCAAATAATCTTAAGGGAGAAAGCTGTATAGTTGAAGGAACGGTGGTTAGAATTGATAGAGATAATACTTCTCGTACAGGGAAAATTATCAGTACTATTCACCTAGATATTGGAGGGAAAATTTTAGCTTGTAAATGGTTTAATCAGCCATATATTAAAAATAATTTTCGAGTTGGTGAAAAATATAAGTTACTTGGAAAATATACAGTGTTTCAAGGTCGAGAATCTTTAACTAATGGTAAGATTGTAAAGACTTTAGATAGTGATATCAGCATTATGCCTAAATATGCTTTAACAAAGAGTCTTACATCAGCTACTCTCATAAAACTTATAAAGCAAATTTTAAGTTCTATTAGAGTAAAAGAAAATCTGCCAGCCAGCCTTCTTCAAGCCTATAAATTAGTTTCCTTAGATGAAGCTATAAGAAATATACATTTACCAAAAGATAAGGAAGCACTTGAAGCTGCTAGAAAAAGACTTAAGTTTCAAGAGCTATTTGTATATTCGTTAAAAATACTTATGCTAAAAAAATACAATAGAAGCATTAATGGTGGTATAACATTCAAAATCACTAAAGAACTTACAGATTTGAGGGACTCTCTTCCTTTTCACCTAACTGAAGGTCAAAGAAAAGCTATAAGAGAGATATTACTAGATCAAAAAAGTCCCCATGCTATGAATAGATTGCTTCAGGGGGATGTTGGTAGTGGTAAAACAATTGTAGCTTTTATAGCTTTATTTAATGTGATAAAGAATGGTTATCAGACCGTTTTAATGGCTCCAACAGAAATACTAGCTAATCAGCATTATAATGAGGCTGTTAAACTTCTAAGTCCTTATAACGTTAATATTGCTTTATTAACCGGTAGCGTAACAGCAAAGAAAAAGGCAAAATTAAAAGAGGATATTAAGAATGGCATCGTTGATTTAGTCATTGGAACACACGCCTTATTGGAAGATGATGTAGTATTTTCGAATTTAGGTATGATTGTAACTGATGAACAGCATAGATTTGGGGTATATCAAAGAACTAAGCTGCTAAATAAAGGTAAGGGGATTGATGTGTTAGTTATGAGTGCCACGCCTATACCTAGAACCCTATCTTTATTTTTATATGGAGATTTGGATATTTCAATTATAGATGAATTACCGCCAGGTAGGCAGAAGATCGATACTATTTTAAGAGATATTAGAGATAGTGATTTGGCATATAAGCAAGTGGTAGAAGAGATTAGAAAGGGAAGGCAGGCCTATATAGTTTGTCCGATGATTGAGGATAGTGAAACAATGGAATTACAATCGGTAAAATCTCTATATGAAAAGTTGAAAAACAGTTATTTTCAAAATATATCAACTGGTCTTCTTCACGGTAAGATGACACCAAGCGAGAAAGATGAAATAATGAATGAATTTAAAGAAGGAAATATTAAAGCCTTAATATCTACCACTGTAATAGAAGTAGGAGTTAATGTACCTAATGCATCGATAATGATAGTAGAAAATGCTGAAAGATTTGGTTTGGCACAGCTCCATCAACTTAGAGGTAGAGTTGGGAGAGGTGCATATAAATCCTATTGTATATTAATAGCTAATATAAAGAATGATAATATAAAAAGAAGAATGAATATATTGGTTGAAAGTAATGATGGGTTCAAAATTGCGGAGGAAGATATGAAGTTGAGAGGCACTGGAGATTTGTTCGGTATAAAACAGAGCGGTGATGCAGGACTTATTTTAGCAGATATATACCAAGATGTAGATATGTTCAAGGCTGCTAATAGAGAAGCTAGAAAGGTGCTTAACAATGAAGAAATCTATATAGATGTAATAGCTGAATTAAAGGAATCCTTAGAAAGAACTTCGAAATACATTTGCTTTAATTAGAAGTTTAAAGATACAAATTTTCCAAGATGAATTGTGCAGAAAGTAGTATTATGTTAAAATAATAAATAAATAGAAAAAAGGAGGAAAAAGAGTGCGAATAATTGCAGGGCTTGCAAAGGGACGTAAATTATTACCTCCAGAGGGCTCAGATGTAACAAGGCCTACATTAGACAGAGTTAAAGAGGCAATGTTCAGCATGATTCAAAATAGAATACCAGATGCTGAGGTGCTAGATGTGTTTGCAGGCACTGGTAGTTTGGGTTTAGAGTCTGTAAGTCGAGGAGCGAATTATTGCTATTTAGTTGATAGAAATCCTGTAACTTTTGAAAGATTAAAGAAAAATGTTGAAAATATAGGCTTTGCTAATAATTGTGAATGTCTTAATATGGATTCCTATGAAGCTTTAAGCTTTTTATCAAAAAAGAACAAGGTATTTGATATAATTTTCATAGATCCTCCATATTTTAAGGACATGATTCCAAAGGCAATTGAAATGATTAGCGAAGGAAAGTTACTGCATTGTGATGGTATTATAGTAACTAAGATTGATAGTGCAGAAAAGATATACGAAGGAAATGGAGAAATACAACTAATAAAACATAGAAAGTATGGTAACACTACAGTTTGCTTATATGAGCATAAAAGTAGTTAAGCTTATTTGATAATAAATGAGGAGGACAAAATGAGAATTGCAGTATATCCAGGGAGCTTTGATCCAATTACTAACGGGCATGAGGATATAATAAAAAGGGCTGCTAATGTGTTTGATCAATTAATTGTTGCGGTGCTAATAAATCCAGATAAAAAAGGCTTATTTACTATCGAAGAGAGAGTGGAGTTAATAAAGAAGGTTGTTGAACCTTATAAAAATGTGACAGTTGAAAGTTTTAGTGGATTGCTAACAACTTTTATGAAGCAAAGAAATTCAAAGGTTATAATAAAAGGCTTAAGGGCAGTTTCAGATTTTGAATATGAGTTTCAAATGGCATTAATGAATAATAAATTAGATTCTTCTATTGAGACTTTGTTTATGATGACTAACGCCCAATATTCCTACTTAAGTTCATCCTCTGTAAAGCAGGTAGCAGCCTTTGGAGGTTGTATTAAAGGTCTAGTTCCGGAGATAATTATTAATGATGTAATAAATAAAATAAGGGTAAAGTAGGGGGAGTAAAAATGGATGTAATTCAATTGTTAGAATACTTACAAGAAATAATTGAAAATGCGCCTAAAATGCCGATAACTGGTAAAGTTTTTATAGACAAAAACGAGGTTCTAGATATAGTTGATCAAATCATTAATTATCTGCCGGATGAATTTAAGAAAGCTCAATGGGTACTTGGTGAGAAGGAAAGAATATTAAATGAAGCTAATAAGGAATACGATGCCATAAAAAAAGAAACTATGGAATTGATGAAGAAACAGGTTGAAAATCATGATATAGTAAAAGAAGCTACAGCTAAAGCCCAAGAAATTATAGCCTTAGCACAAAGAGATGCTAAGACTATTCGCTTGGGAGCTAGAGATTATGCTGATGAAATACTATGTCAACTAGATAAGGAATTAGAAGCTAAAACGCAACAAATGGTACAGGCTCTTAAAGTGGAAATGGATAAGTTTATCCAAACAGTTGTTGGAGATATTAGTGGTACTTCTAGAGATATTCGTGAAAATGTTAAAGAACTAAGAAACATGAAGTAGTTTTTTTATACTTTGTATACATATTGGTAATATTAATAAAATAATCATAAAAATATATGCTTCATCGAAATATAGACCTGTAAAGCTTCCACTAAAGGTATTTTGAGAAAGTTTACTAAATGGAATCATTAGAACAGCAGTGACTAAGGAGCTAAATGCTCCTTGTACTGCTTTTCTTTTTATATAAGTTTTAATTGAAAATTCAGGAAATTTATAGGTAAAGGAATAAACTTGAGAGATTATTGATAACCCACTAAAGGCTGATAAAAAGCTGATTAATACTGCTTTCCAAGTAATAGATATATTTAAGGTGGATATTAATTGACAACCTTTAGTTAGTTCAATAATTCCTAAAATAAAATACTTTACTATGTCTTTTAGCAAGGAATCATGTATTAAATTAGACAGTAAAAGGTCGAAGTATTTGTTGTAACTAATTATATCTAACAGAACAGCAAAAAAAATTATGTAACCACCTATAGAAAGGGCTGTTCTTAAGGCATTTTCTATACTATTTTTTAATTTGCTACCGAAATTAACTATGTTAACAGATACCTCTTCCTTTCTAAAGCTAGAGCTCCTATATAAAGGTGCTGGCTTTAGTACAAGAGACATCATAAAACAAGATATGTAATTAGAAATTAAAAGCAAGTATCCTAGTTTTGGCATACTCATCATAGCAGTTGCTACCGAGCCTACAATAAAAAGAGGACTGGTATTAGAGGCAATGTTTAACAGTCTTTTCCATTCTTCTTTAGAAATTAAGTTTTTTTCATAGGTATCACATGCATATTTTGCCCCGAGAGGATATCCACAAAGAGCGCTAATTATTACAGAAAGGCTACATTTTGTAGATAATCTCAAGGGCTTGCATAAAAACTTTCCCAAAAGCTTAGAATAAATATTTATGCCATCGTAGTTTATTAATAAATTGCAGATAATTAGAAATGGAAAAATTGATGGAAATACAGCAGTAAAAAATATTTTGGATCCAAATAGGGTAGAGTTTATACACTGCTTAGGAAAACTAAGAAAATATATAATTATAGTGGTACATAAGAATACCATAATAGTATTATAATTTTTATGCTTAATAGTAAAATATGTTAATAGTAGAATAAATATTAAGATTATTATATAGAGTGATAACATAAGGCCCCCTAAAATAATTGCTACAGTAACAACTTAGCAATAGTTAAATTGCTAAGATTTTCTAGTACATAATTATATATTATTTATAGTGTTAGCTATAAGTAAATATTACTATGAATTAAAATAAATGGGGCTTGTTAAATAATCTTGATTGTAATTAATAGCTTTATTAATAATACTGTAGGCAGCTGTAGAAAGAATATCTAACTCTAACAGAGGATCTGTCATATTTTTATTTATTTTTGATATTATGTTTAAGTTTGAGTTCTTTTTTACCAATTTAAGTATTTCTGCACCCTTATTATTTAACCCTAAAACTCTTATATATGAGCAATCCCTTCGAATTAGCTCTTCTATGTTATACTTTTCAAAACCTATGAAATATTGGGCTAATAACCTACTTATGCGGGAATAAGTATATCGCTTAGTCTTAATATTTTGGATTAACTCATCTATGGATTGAGCAGAACTAATGAATTTAAATATTCTGTGATGAATACCCTCGTTAGCATCCTTTAAATTCAAAAAAGATTCTGGACCTTCAGTTAAACATTTATATTTAATATATTTAAACATTTTAGAGGGAAAGCAGAATTCATAATTTTCGCTTATAAGCTTCATAATAATATCATAAGAGCTTTGTGGTAGTTGATTTTTTATTATATCAAGGGATTTTTTTTCTTTTAAATGCTTTCTGATGGCAGTGGCACTAGAATAGTTTTCGCTAATTTTTTCTTCATTGTAATTGGAGCCTAAACGAGTAATTGTATAAGGTACGATTGAGGAATGATTTTTAATTAAACTCTTGCAATATTCTATTCCTAGTATGTTGTTAGAAGTAGAAAGTATATCTTCGTAATTATAATCATTTATATCCATTTTTGAATTATTAATAAATTTCATCAAAGCCATGCTTCTAGCTCGTGGGAAAGGGAGACCTAATTGTAGATATTCCTTTAACATTTTTCTATAAGCTTCTGGTTCATTAACTAGTATACTAGCAATGTTCATCAATGGAGAAATATTTCCGCATTCACTACCAAAACAAATAGAATCAATAACTGTCATATTATGTAATATGGATATAGCTCCATGGGAAAAGAACTCTGCAGAAGAAAGGGCGTATATAATGGGAAGTTCTATTACTAAATCTATTCCATTATTTAAAGCCATTTGAGTTCTTTTCCATTTATCAATAATAGCGGGTTCACCTCTTTGAACAAAATTACCGCTCATTAATGCCACCAGCCCGTCGCACTTTGTAATTTCTTTTGTTTTTTCAATTTGATATTTATGGCCTTGATGCAAGGGGTTATATTCACAAATTATAGCAGCTATATTCATTATAATTCACCTCGTAGTGCTGATTATTATTTAGATTTCTGAATAATAATGTTATAGTATTATTATAGCTTATCTAAGGAATAATTCACATAATAAGAATATTGCGAATATTGTTAACATTGCTAATTAAATAATATCTTAAGATTTTATATTTTTTTGTTGAAATATATATGTTCAGAGGAGTATATTAATTATAGTTGCATATTATTGAAAGGGGAAATGATTATGGAGTTAATGAAGGAAATCTGGAGAATGGCACGAGAAGATAAAAAGAAAATTGTGTTACCAGAGGGTGATGAAGAAAGAACTCTATTGGCTTGTGATAAGATAATTAAGAATGGTTTAGCAGAATTAGTGTTGATTGGCAATGTTGATAATATAAAGGCAAAGGCTAAAGAACTTGGAGCTAATATAGATTCTGTTACAATAGAAGATCCAGAGACTAGTGAAAGGACTCCTCTTTTTGCTAATGAATTTTATGAATTAAGAAAAAATAAAGGAATGACTTTAGAAAAAGCCGAAAAAATAGTTAGAGATCCCTTATATTATGGTACAATGATGGTTAAATTAGGATATGTAGATGGTATGGTATCTGGAGCAGTACATACTACAGGAGATTTGCTTAGACCAGGTTTACAAATAGTAAAAACAGCGCCAGGAGTTTCTGTTGTATCAAGCTTTTTCATAATGATGGTACCAGATTGCAAATATGGGGAAGAAGGTTTATTAGTATTTTCTGACTGTGCTGTAAATCCAAATCCTAATGCTGAGCAATTAGCATCAATAGCTATAGCAACAGCAGAAACTGCAAAAAAATTATGTAGCATTGAACCTAAAGTTGCTATGTTATCCTTCTCCACTATGGGTAGTGCAGACCATGAATTAGTAGAGAAGGTTAGAAATGCTACAGAAATTGCTAAGGAAAGAAGACCGGATCTTTTAATAGATGGAGAATTACAATTAGATGCAGCTATAGTACAGAAGGTTGCGGATCAGAAGGCATCAGGAAGTAAGGTAGCAGGTAAAGCAAATGTATTAGTGTTCCCAGATTTACAGGCAGGAAACATCGGATATAAGTTGGTTCAAAGATTCGCAAATGCAGAAGCTATAGGACCTATTTGTCAAGGCTTTGCAAAACCAATTAATGATTTATCAAGGGGTTGTAATTCTGACGATATAGTTAATGTGGTGGCTGTTACAGCAGTTCAAGCCCAAAAAGGTATATAAATCATTTGTGCAATTTTTTAAATAAATAAATTCATATAATATAGAATGAGGTGTGTTAAAATGAAAATTTTGGTTATCAACTGTGGAAGCTCATCATTAAAATATCAATTAATTGATATGACTAACGAGCAGGTGTTAGCTAAAGGTTTGGTTGAGAGAATTGGTATTGAAGGATCTAAGTTAACTCAAAAGGTAGAAAATCGAGACAAATATATTATTGAGCAGAGCATGAGCAATCATAAGGAAGCTATTCAAATAGTTATAAATGCATTGACTGATCCTGAAAATGGTGTTATTAGCAATATGTCAGAAATCAAAGCTGTAGGACACAGAGTGGTTCATGGCGGTGAAGCATATGCACAATCAGTTGTTATTGATGATGAGGTTATGAAATCCTTAAATGATTGTGTTAAGTTAGCTCCATTGCATAATCCACCAAATATAGTTGGTATAGAGGCTTGTAAGGCATTGATGCCTAACGTTCCTATGGTAGCAGTATTTGATACAGCTTTCCATCAAACAATGCCTAAGGAATCTTATATTTATGCCTTACCTTATGAGTTGTATGAAAAGAATGGAATTAGAAGATATGGTTTTCATGGTACATCTCACAAATATGTAGCAAATGAAGCTGCTAAGATGCTAGGAAAAGATATTAAGGATTTAAAAATTGTGACTTGTCATTTAGGTAACGGTGCTAGCATAACTGCGGTAAAAAATGGTAAATCCTTTGATACAAGCATGGGCTTTACTCCGCTTGAAGGATTAGTTATGGGTACTAGATCCGGGGATGTTGATCCTGCAGTATTAACTTATATTATGGAAGAACTAGGTTTATCAGCGAAAGAATTAGATGACCTTTTAAATAAGGAAAGTGGTGTATTAGGAATTTCAGGCGTTAGCAGTGACTTTAGAGATGTTGAAATTGCAGCAGCCGAAGGAAATGAAAGAGCGCAATTAGCTTTGGATATTTTCAATTACAGAGTTAAAAAGTATATCGGTTCATATGTAGCAGCAATGGATGGTATAGATTGTTTAGTATTTACTGCAGGACTTGGTGAAAATTCTCCTGAAACTAGAGAAGCTGTATGTGATGGCTTAAACTTCTTTGGAATTAAAATTGATAAGTCAAAGAATGCAGTAAAGGGTAAACAGGTAGATATTAGTGCCGCAGATTCTAAGGTTAAGGTCTTAATTGTTCCAACTAATGAAGAGCTTATGATAGCAAGGGATACATTAAGTCTTATAAAATAAATTATAAGACTTAACTTGACTTTTTTTAGGGGAGTTTATATAATAAATTGTGGTTACTCTGAATACTATTACGCTATAAGGAGTGAGAAGTAGCTCTGATTCAAGCTATGTGGTTTTTACTACATAATCCTATACAGTTGAGGAATATTTATTCCAGAGCACAAAAATATGTATATTGATGTAAAAGAATTAAATAACAATAAAAATTCTAACAGAGCTATTGATATTAACATAAGTTCTGGAGAAATATTTACAGGGAATTTAGAAGTAAAGGTAATAGACAATATTCATTTTTCAGCAACTATTCGAAAGTTAGAAAATATAATCTATCTAAATGGCCAGGTAAACGGAGAACTATCTTTACTTTGTTCTAGATGTTTAGAGAGATTTCAGTATTTATTAAATATTGAAATAGATGAAAAGTTTACACAGGTTCCTAGCGAGGAGGATGAGAATATCACCTTCCTTGATAGAGATAAAATTAATTTAATTGAACTATTAGAAAGCAATATTTTAATGTCTTTACCAATTAAAAAATTGTGTAATGAGGATTGCAAAGGTTTGTGCCAACAATGTGGTTGTAATCTGAATAAAAAGACATGTAATTGCAGCATCGGAAATGTAGACCCGAGGCTGGCAAAATTAAAAGAGTTGTTTTTTACAGATTAAGGAGGTGTAACAATGGGAAATCCAGCAAGAAGATTTTCAAAAGCAAGAAGAGATTCAAGAAGAGCTCAGACATTTAAACTTGGTTTACCAGGAATAGTAGAATGTCCACAATGCCATGAAATGAAGTTAACTCATAGAGTTTGTAAGAATTGTGGTTATTATAAGGGAAAAGAAATTATTAATCCAGAAAAGTAAAGAAAGTCTTTTGACTTTCTTTTATTTTAGATAAAATAAGGAAGAGGGAATGGTGTAAAATGAGGATTTCAGTAGATGCTATGGGCGGTGATCATGCTCCATCCGCTGTTGTACAAGGAACTGTTGAGGCATTAAAGGAACTTGATATACATATAACTATGACAGGACCGAAAGAATTATTAGAGCAAGAACTTAAGAAATATGAATATGATACAAGTAAAATTAATATAATTCATTGCACTGAAGTAATTAGTCCTAATGAACATCCGGTTATGGCTATAAGAAAAAAGAAAAATTCAAGCATATGCGAAGCTTTAAATTTGGTAAAAGCTAAGGAGTGTGATGCTGTAATATCTGCCGGCAGTACTGGAGCCCTTTTAGCTGGTGCACTTTTTATTATTGGTAGAATAAAAGGTGTAGAAAGACCTGCTTTAGCCCCTATTATGCCTGGGAAAAATGGTTCCTTTATGGTTATTGATTCTGGAGCTAATGCAGAGTGTAAACCCTCTAATTTATTGCAATTTGCCATCATGGGGCAAATTTATATGAGAGACGTTATGAACGTTGAGAATCCTTCTGTTGGTCTCATTAATATAGGAGCTGAAGAAGAAAAAGGTAATGAATTAACTAAAACCGCCTACAAATATCTAAAAGAGTCTAACCTAAATTTTGTTGGTAATGTAGAACCAAGAGATATTGCTACTGGAGATGTAGAGGTTTTAGTATGTGATGGCTTTGTTGGAAATACAGTACTAAAAATGTATGAAGGAGTAGCTTTTAATATTTTTGATATTCTTAAAAGTGAAATGATGTCTAGTACAAGAAATAAGATTGGTGCGCTTATATTAAAACCAATGTTTAAGAAGTTTAAAAAGAGGTTTGATTATAAAGAAGTAGGAGGAGCACCATTCTTAGGAGTTAATGGTATATGTATAAAAGCTCACGGTAGCTCCGATGCCAGAGCTATTAAAAATGCTATAAAGCAAGCATATACATTACACGAAAAAAGAGTTATAGAAAAAATAAAAGAAAGTATAACCAATAGCTTGACAGAGTAACATTAATATTGCACAATTATTGTATTGACGGTATTATGTCATTTATTTGTTTAGCAATAACTCAATAGGAGGTGATATATATGATTTTTGAAAAAGTTAGAGAAATCATTGCTGACAAATTAAGCCTAGATGAAGATGAAATAAAAATGGAGTCTTCTTTTGTAGATGATTTAGGAGCTGATTCATTAGATCTAGTAGAGCTAGTTATGGCACTAGAGGATGAATTTGATTTAGAAATTCCTGATGAAGAGGTAGAAAAGGTAACAACAGTTGGTGATGTAGTAGAATACATAAAATCTCACAGTGATGAGAATTAATTATCGAAGTCCCGGTTATTCGGGGCTTTATTATATTAAAGTTAAGATTTTTCTAGTTAAAAAGGAGCGTTTTTATGCAATTAGATAATTTTCTATTAGAAGAACTAGAGAGAAAACTAGATGTATGCTTTACAAATAAAAGATTGCTAAATATAGCAATTACCCATAGCTCCTATGCGAACCAAAGAAAAAACGTTAAGTATAATGAAAGATTAGAATTTTTAGGAGATTCAGTACTGCAATTAACTATTACAGAATATCTATTTCAAACTTTTGATGATAAATCTGAGGGAGAACTTACAAGATTAAGAGCTCTGATAGTTTGCGAAAATTCTCTTTATGAACTAGCTAAGCAGTGGGAATTAGGAAAGTACATATATATGAGTAAAGGTGAAGAGCTTACTGGTGGTAGAGAAAGAGTATCTATTTTAGCTGATTGCGTAGAAGCAGTGTTAGCTGCAATTTATCTTGATAAAGGCTTTGAGGAAGTTAAAAAATATATTTTGAAGAATTTTAAGGACATTATTTCCAAAGCTATAAATAACGAAATAATTTTAGACTATAAAACGAAGCTTCAAGAACTACTGCAAAAAAATGGAGAAGTGCAAATACAATATAATTTGATTAAACATGAAGGGCCTCCACATAGGAGAGAGTTTTTTGTGAATGTATCAGTCAACAACAAGCTTATGGGTCAAGGTGTTGGTTATAGTAAGAAAGAAGCGGAGCAAGCAGCAGCGAAGGAAGCAATAGAAAGATTGGAGGAAGTGCGTGAGTAAAAATCATTATATTATACCTCTATTTGTACCCCATGAGGGATGTCCTCATAATTGCGTATTTTGTAATCAAAATTCCATAACAGGATATACTGAAAGGGTGACTGTTAGCACAGTAAAAGCCACTGTAGAGGAATATCTAAAAACCATAAATAGAGATAATAGTATAATTGAAATTTCTTTTTTTGGTGGAACCTTTACTGCTATTCCTTTAGAGAAGCAAATTGAACTGCTAACAGTAGCAAAGTATTATAAGGATAAAGGATTGGTAGATTTTATTAGATTATCTACAAGGCCAGATTATATTGATGATTTAATATTAGCTAATTTGAAGAAGTTTTCTGTTGATATTATAGAACTTGGTGTACAATCAATGGACGATAAGGTTCTTAAATTATCAGGCAGAGGACATAGTAAAGCTGATACTGTTAATGCTTCCATAAAAATAAAAGAGTATGGATTTACTCTAGGACATCAAATAATGCTTGGTTTACCTGGAGATAGCTTTCAAAGTGATATTGAAACATGCTATGAAAGTTTAAAATTGAAGCCAGATATTTGTAGAATATATCCAGCTTTAGTATTGAGGAATACCCCCATGGAAATTATGTATGAAAGAGGAGAGTATAGACCTTACTCTTTGCAAGAAGCAATAGAAATTGGGAAAACAATATATTCGATATATAGCTTTCACAATGTTAAAATTATAAGAGTAGGATTACAGGCTACAGATAATATTGCTGAGGGTAGAGATATTATAGATGGACCTTATCATCCTGCCTTTAGAGAACTGGTAGAAGGTAGTCTTTTGTGTGATATGATAAAGGAGCAAATTGCAGGTTTAAAAGGTGAAGCTACCCTTTACATAAATCATAAATATATTTCAAAATTGTATACAAATAAAAAGCAATTTTTTAACGACATGAAAAGATATATTGCTACAGATAACCTTTTTGTTTTAGTAGATAACACTTTAGAAATCGGTGAAATAAGATTTGAGTATATGGATGAATGTTGGAAAATGTCGATAAAAGAGTTTATTTCAAATAAGGTTAAAGAAGGAAAAAAGTATATTTTATAGAATAATTATAATGTACTATTTTTTATAATTATTATAGGGGGAATATATTTATGGAAGTATTAAAAGTATCAGCTCAATCACAACCAAAATCTGTAGCCGGCGCTTTAGCAGCTGTATTAAGGGAAAATAATGCAGCTGAAGTGCAAGCAGTAGGTGCTGGAGCAGTTAATCAAGCAGTTAAAGCTATAGCAATAACGAGAGGATTTGTAGCTCCCAATGGGATTGATTTAGTGGTAGTACCTGCCTTCTCAGAAATAATTATTGAAGGTGAGGAAAGAACAGCAATTAAATTTATAGTTGAACCTAGATAAATAAAAAGAAACTCCATGCTCTGCATGGAGTTGTTTTTTTTTGATATTTGCTATAAACTATAAAAGTGATATTGTATGTTTATATGATTAAAATAGGGGTGTTTCTTCTATGAATTATAGAAAAAGGCAAAAATTATTAAGAGTTTTAGTTATATTCGTATTGATTGCATTTATATTAACATCAGTACTAGCATTTGTTAGTTAGGAGTGTATTTATGTTTCTTAAGTCACTTGAGATTAGAGGATTTAAATCTTTTGCCGATAAAACTGAATTAAAATTTAAAAATGGTGTCACTGCGGTAGTAGGGCCTAACGGTAGTGGTAAAAGCAATATTTCAGACGCTGTAAGATGGGTTTTAGGTGAGCAAAGTGTGAAGAGTTTAAGAGGCGGTAAGATGGAAGATGTTATTTTTGCCGGTACTATGTATAGGAAGGGACTTAGTCTTGCTCAGGTTTCCATAACTTTAGATAATAGTGACTACCAATTACCCATTGAGTTTTCTGATGTTACAGTGTCTAGAAGATTATACCGATCTGGTGAAAGTGAGTATTATATAAATAACACTCTTTGCAGATTAAAGGATATTCAGGAATTATTTATGGATACTGGTATTGGAAAAGAAGGTTACTCAATCATAGGTCAAGGTAAAATTGAAGCAATTTTAAGTGGAAGACCAGAAGAACGACGTAATTTAATTGAGGAAGCCGCTGGTATTGTTAAATTTAAAACTAGAAAAGAAGAAGCTGAAAAGAAACTTGCTAATACTGAGCAAAACTTAGTAAGAATTAATGATATTCTTTCTACTTATGAAGAGAGACTAGAACCTCTTAAAATTGAGCATGAAAAAGCTAAAAAGTTTTTAGAACTATCTGAACAGTTAAAGGAAAAGGAAGTATCTATATTAATTCATCTTATTGAAAAAAATGAATTGAAAATTAATGATTACAAAGCAAAAATATGTAAAATTGATGAGGAACTTAATAAATTATATCTACAGAAAGATACCATAAAGGATTCTTTGGATAAACTGCAAAAAGAACTTGAGGATCATGAGCAACAAAGTATAAATGATAAAGAAAATTATTATAGTTGCTTGAATAATAAGCAAAGTATAATTTCAGAAAATCAAGTTATTACTGAAAGAATATCTACGCTAACTGATTACATCGAAAGATATGAAAAGGAAAAAGAAGAAATTATTCAAAAGCTTAATATCTTAAGTGAGCAAAGAAATAATTTAGAAATTCAGTTAAGAGAGCATCAAATTGATAAGAATAAGAATGATGAAAAGATAAAAAGCTTAGAATTTTCTTTAGAAGAAATAAATAAGGAAGTAAATCTTGGAGAAGAAACTTTAAACACTTACAATCAAGAACTTATTGAGTTGCTTAGAAGAATTTCAGATTACAAAAATCAAATTACATCAGCTAAAATAAATCAAGAAAATTTAAATAAAAGGCAAGAACAGCTGAAGGCACAATATGAAAGTTTTAACACATCTCTAACAATAAATACTACAACTATTAGTGAATTAGAGAAGGAGCTAATAAAGCTAAAAGAAGAAATTTCTAAAGGTGAAAATAGGATAAAAGAATATAAAAAGCAAGTATCTATTATATCTAAAAATTATGCAGATATAGAAAAGGTTTATAAGGAAATTTCTTCAAACAACAATAGATTAGAGGCTAACCATAATGCTTTAATAAATTTAGAAAAGCATTATGAGGGTTATAATCGAGCAGCAAAGGCTTTGATGATGAATATTGAAAATAATAAAATTCCTGTGGCTAAAGATAAAACATTTTTACTGGGTAACATAATTAAGGTTCCTGATCATCTGGTGGATGCTATAGAAGTGGCTCTTGGTGGAGCAGTATCTGATATAATAACCGAAGATGAAAATATAGCCAAAGCCTTAATTGAACATTTAAAAGTTAATAATATAGGTAGAGCTACTTTTTTACCATTAAATATTATTGAGGGCAAGAAGATAAAAGTAGCAGAAGATATAACTAAGATGGAAGGTTATATTGGGATAGCCAGTGAGTTGATTGGATACAAAAAAGAATTTGAGGCTGCTGTAAATTATGTTTTGGGTAGAACTATTATATGTAATGATATGGACAACGCTTTAAAAATAGCTAGAAGAGCTTCTTTTACTTTTAAAATAGTTACCTTAGCAGGAGATGTGGTTAATCCAGGGGGATCCTTGACTGGAGGAAGTCAGCAAAGAAAATCAGCCAATATTTTAGGCAGGAAGAAAGAAATTAAGGATTTAGAGATAAAAATCGAGGAAGGTAAGGATAGGCTTACTAATCTGAGTGTAGAGCTAGAGTCTCTTAAGTCTAGGTTAAAAGAATTAGATAATTTAATACTTAATGAAAAGGATCAGATTCATTTCAATGAAATTGATATTACTAAAGTTCAAGGTAGAATTTCAGCTATATTAGAGGATTCGGAAAAGTTAAAGAAAAATGCTAAAGTTATTTACCAAGAGATTCAGTCTATAGAAGAAAAATTGCAACAGTATGATGGAAGTATTATTAATATAGAAAATCAAATAGATATCTGTGAGAAGAAAGAAAAAGAGATACGAAGTTCTATAGACCAGTTACAAACAGCTACAGAGCAAAAACGAAAAGAAATAGAAACAACCAAGGAAGAATTAATAAAGCTTAAAATTGACAAAGCCCAAAGGGATGAAGTGTTAAACAATAAGATTAGGGAACTAGAAAGAATAGCTAAGGATATTGAAAACTATATTAGTCGAAAAGAACAGTTGCTAGAAGAAATTAATCAGTCTAAGCAGTCCATCGTAGAAAGTAGTGAAGTGGTTAAAAATAATAATATTAAATTAGAGGAGTTAAGTGATAAAGTAAAGGCTTTAGAAGAAAAGTTTAAGGAATATGAAGTAATAAAAATAGAGTTAAAAGACAATATAAAAAAGAAGAATCAGGAAAATGAAGAGTTAGTAAGGTCTATTTCTATAAAGGATTCAGAAAAACATAGGCTAGAATTAAATATGACTAAATATGAGTCGGATAAAAGTAATTATCTAGGAAGGCTAAATGATGAATATAATCTTACATTAGCAGAGGCTCAAAAATATAAAAGGGAAATTAGCAATTCCGAAGAAGTTAAGAGAGAAGTTGCAGAATTAAAGACTGAAATTACAGCTTTAGGTGTGGTAAATGTTGGAGCAATAGAGGAATATGAACAGCTTACAGAAAAATACAACTTTATGTCTAGCCAAAGGGAAGATTTAACTAAAGCTATAAATGAGCTAAATGATGTAATAAATGAGATGATTTCTAAAATGAAAGAGGTTTTCAATGAAAACTTTCAAAAATTAAGAGGATACTTTAATGAAACCTTCAGAGAGTTGTTCAAAGGTGGAAGTGCAGATCTTATTTTAGGTGAGGGGGATGAATTAAGCGCTAACATAGATATTAATGTTCAACCTCCAGGTAAGAAGCTTCAGAATATAAATTTAATGTCTGGAGGAGAAAAGGGGCTTTCTGCTATAGCTTTACTTTTTGCAATTTTGAAAATGAAACCAACTCCCTTCTGTATACTTGATGAAATAGAAGCTGCTTTAGATGATGCTAACGTTGCTAGATATGCAGAGTTTCTGAAAAGTTTCTCCAAAAACATACAGTTTATTGTAATTACTCACCGAAAGGGTACCATGGAAGTTAGTGATGTGTTATATGGTGTTACCATGGAGGAAAAAGGTGTATCAAAAGTAGTATCAGTGGATTTATCAAAAGCTTAGGAGGATGTTATTATGTTTGGAAATTTTTTTGATAAACTGAAAAGTGGCTTGTCTAAGACAAAGTCTTCCTTTACAGACAAAATCAGCGAAGTGTTAAAATTTACAGTAAGTATAGATGACGACATGTATGATGAATTGGAAGAATTGCTTATAACAGCTGATATTGGTATGAATACTACAATGGAAATAATAGAAAATTTAAAATTAAAAATTAAAGAAAAAAAGCTTAAAGACCCAGCTGGAGTTAAGGATTTATTAAAAGAAGTAATTACTGAGCAGCTTCAATCTAGCAATAAGAAAGATCTTGTTGCTGGTACACAAAATGTACTATTAATAGTTGGAGTTAATGGAGTAGGAAAAACAACATCTATCGGTAAGATTGCCAATCTTTATAAAAGTAAAGGAAAAAAGGTGTTGTTAGCAGCAGCAGACACTTTTAGAGCTGGAGCCATAGAGCAGTTAGAAGTATGGAGTAAGAGATCAGGTGTAGATTTAATTAAACAGCAAGAGGGAGCAGATCCAGCTGCAGTTGTTTTTGATGCTATACAAGCTGCAAAAGCTAGAAAGGTAGACTTACTAATATGTGATACTGCTGGTAGATTGCATAATAAGAAGAATCTAATGGATGAGCTATCAAAGATTAATAGGGTAATACAAAGAGAGTATGGCGAAGCAAATAAGAACACCTTATTAGTATTAGATGCAACCACAGGTCAAAACGCAATAATTCAAGCAAAGCAGTTTAAAGAGGTTGCCGATTTAGATGGTATTATACTCACTAAATTAGATGGTACTGCAAAGGGTGGAGTAGTTATAGCTATTCAGAAGGAGCTAAACATACCTGTATACTTTATTGGTGTAGGTGAAGGTATCGAGGATCTACAGGAGTTTGACGAAAAAATGTTTGTAGAAGCATTATTTTAATAGGTGTTAAGTAAAAACACTTGACAGCCATAATAGTGTCTGATAATATATAAAATGTTGTGGTGATTATATGGAAGATCATATCGAAATGTCAATGTTGATGGATTTTTATGGAGTACTTCTAACGGATAAGCAACAGGAAATTATGAATTTGTACTATAATGAAAATCTATCCTTGGCAGAAATTTCTGAATTGACTAATACTAGCAGGCAGGCTGTTCATGATATTATTAAAAGATGTCATAAGCTTTTGATCGAATATGAAATTAAGCTTAAGCTGAAGGAAAAAGTGTTAAAAAAATTAGAGAAAAAGAAAGCTGCTTTAAAATATTTAGAAGATATAAGAAATGATTCAACAGAACCTGTTATAAAGGAAAAGATAGATAAATTAGAAGAAATTTTTAAGGATTTATAGGAGGGTAACCATGGCTTTTGAAGGATTAGCATCCAGACTACAAGAAACTATAAGAAAGCTTAAGGGTAAGGGTAAATTAAATGAAAAAGATATAAAAGAAGCCATGAGAGAAGTTAAATTAGCATTATTAGAAGCAGATGTTAACTTTAAGGTGGTCAAAAGCTTTATTAATAGTGTTAGTGAAAAATGTCTAGGTAATGAGGTTATGGAAAGCTTAACTCCCGGACAACAGGTCATTAAAATAGTCAATGATGAATTAACAGAGTTAATGGGAGGAAGCAATAGTAAATTAAATTATTTGGATAATGGCATAACAGTAGTAATGCTTGTAGGTCTTCAGGGTGCAGGAAAAACAACTATGGCTGGTAAATTGGCGCTGCAAATGAGAAAGAACAATAAGAAGCCTTTACTAGTCGCCTGTGATATATATAGACCAGCAGCTATTAAGCAACTACAGGTAGTAGGAAAGCAAATTGATATTCCTGTCTTTTCTATGGGAGATAAGGTTTCACCTGTAGATATAGCAAAGGCTGGAATAGAACATGCTCAGAGCAATGGAAATAACGTAGTGATTATAGATACTGCAGGTAGACTTCACATTGATGATTCCTTAATGGCTGAATTAGAAAATGTGAAAGCAGCTGTTAATCCTCAGGAAATTTTATTAGTAGTGGACTCAATGGCAGGTCAAGACGCTGTAAATGTGGCTGAGGTATTTAATAGTCGATTAGATATTACAGGAGTAATACTAACTAAACTAGATGGAGATACCAGAGGTGGTGCTGCTCTATCTATTAGGCAAGTAACCCAAAAGCCAATTAAGTTTGTTGGCATCGGTGAAAAGATGAGCGATTTAGAGGTATTCTATCCTGATAGAATGGCTTCACGTATTCTAGGCATGGGTGATGTGCTTTCTTTAATTGAGAAGGTGCAAGCTGACATTGATGAGAAGGCAGCAAAGGAACTCAGTGATAGAATGATGAGTCAAGAGTTCAACTTTGACGATTTTCTAGAAGGAATGAGTCAAATGAAGAAACTTGGCCCTATAAGCAAAATTCTTGAAATGATGCCAGGAGTTAATTCAAAGGAATTACAAGGTGTAGATTTTGATAAAGGTGAAAAGGAACTTGTAAAAGTAGAAGCAATGATTCGTTCTATGACTAAAAAGGAAAGAATGCAGCCTTCATTAATCAAAAATTCTACATCTCGGAAGAAAAGAATTGCTAATGGCTCTGGAACAACTTTACAGGATGTGAATAAACTTTTGAAGATGTTTGATAATATGAAAAAGATGACTAAGCAAATGAAAGGGTTACAAAAAAATATGAAAAAAGGTATATTTGGAAAGTTCCCTTTTATGAAATAAATATTGTTACTATTTAAAGGAGGTGAAAATAATGGCAGTAAAGATCAGATTAAGAAGAATGGGTGCGCACAAAGCTCCATTTTATAGAATAGTTGTTGCTGATTCAAGAGCTCCAAGAGATGGTAGATTTATTGAAGAAATAGGTTACTATAATCCAATTGCTGAGCCAGCTATAATCAAAATTGATGAAGAAAAGGCTACAAAATGGATTAAGAATGGCGCTCAACCATCAGATGTTGTAAAGAGGCTATTTAACAAAACTGGAATTACTGATAAGCTTTCAAAGTAGTTATTAGGAGGTGAATTCTGCCCAAGATTATAATTGGTGCAGACCAGTTTATGAAAGAGTTAATTGAGATAATAGCTAAATCTTTGGTTGATAATCCTGATAAGGTTCAAGTAAATGAAATAGCAGGAGAACAATCAATAATCCTAGAACTAAAAGTTGCCCCTGAAGATATGGGCAAGGTTATAGGAAAGCAAGGCAGAATAGCGAAAGCTATTAGAACTGTTGTTAAGGCAGCAGCTGTAAAAGAAAACAAAAGGGTTTCAGTAGAAATTATTTAGTTTTTAGAGTTAGGATTTCCCTAGCTCTTTTTACATAATTGCAAATACTTTTTATTTAAAGCGGGTGAAAAAATGAAGGATAAGATAACCGTTGGCCAAATCATTAATACCCATGGAATAAAAGGAGAGTTAAAAGTATATCCTCTTACTGATGATATAAAAAGGTTTAAAAAATTAAAATATGTACTACTTGATGGGGAAGAAAAAAAAGTTCTTTGGTGTAAGCTTCAGAATGATAAGGCTATTTTAAAGCTTGAGGGTATAGATACAATGGATGCTGCAGAAAAATTAAAGACTAAATATCTGCAGGTTAAACGTGAGGATGCGGTTAAGCTGCCAGAGGGTAGATATTTTGTTGTTGATATAATTGGTTGTAAAGTCATAGATACTAAAGGAGAAGAAGTAGGAGAAGTAAAAGAAGTTATTTTTACAGGTAGTAATGATGTTTATTGGGTAAAGGGTAAGAAGGATATTATGGTACCTGTTATAGACTCAGTAGTAAAAGAGATAGATGTAGAAAATTCTAAAATAATTATTGAACCTGTAGAGGTATGGAATTATGAAGATTAGTATTTTAACTCTATTTCCTGAAATGTTCGATGTCTTTAATCATAGTATTATGGGGAGAGCTAAGGAAAAAGGAATTATTGATATTAGTATTTTTAACATAAGAGATTATACAAAGGACAAACATCGGAAGGTAGATGACTATCCCTATGGTGGCGGAGCAGGAATGGTAATGACGGTTCAACCAATTGTAGATACTATTAAGAAAGCTAAAGAAACACTAGAAGGTAAGGTTATTTTTCTTGGGCCCCGTGGGAAAACCTTCAATCAAGAAATGGCTAAGGAGCTTTCTAAGGAAGAGCATTTAATTTTTTTATGCGGTCATTATGAAGGCATTGACGAGAGGGCTTATAAGTATATTGATATGGAAATATCTCTTGGGGATTTTGTGTTGACAGGTGGAGAGAGTGCTTGTATACCTATAGTAGACAGTATATGTCGACTATTGCCAGGGGTCTTATCTAACGATGAAAGCTATAAAGATGAATCTTTTTATAATGGTTTATTAGAATATCCTCAGTATACTCGACCCTATGAGTTCGAAGGAGAAAAGGTACCAGAGGTTTTAATTTCTGGACATCACGAAAATATAAGACAATGGAGAAAATATCAGTCCTTAAAAATCACTGAGGAGAAAAGACCAGATTTATTCAAAAAATATCAGATTAGTGCTGAAGAAAAAAAGATATATAAAAAATTCTCTGGAAAATAGTAAAAAATATTTACATATTATAAAAAATCTATTGAAACGCGGCTTATACTATGATAAAATATGCCTTGTGCTAGTACGAACGGTCCTCTACCTTTATATAAGGTATGAACGTTAATGAAACTAAGGAGGGAATGCACAATGAATGAATTAATAAGATCTATTGAAGCTGAACAACTACGAACAGACCTAGCTGATTTCAAAGTAGGAGATACAGTAAAGGTTCATGTAAAAATCAAGGAAGGTAACAGAGAAAGAATTCAGGTTTTTGAAGGAACTGTTTTAAAGAGACAAAATGGTGGTATTAGAGAAACCTTCACAGTAAGAAGAGTTGCTTACGGTGTAGGTGTAGAAAAAACTTTCCCTGTTCATGCTCCAACAATTGAAAAAATCGAAGTAGTTAGACGCGGTAAAGTAAGAAGAGCTAAGCTATTCTATTTAAGAAATAGAGTAGGTAAGGCTTCAAAAGTTAAAGAATTAGTTTAAACTTTACTTAATTTTGAATGGGACTTGTATAAGTCCCATTTTTCGTAAAATCAAAATATATACTGAGGGATTGATGTATATGAAAATTAATTGGTTTCCTGGACATATGTTAAAAACTAAGAAAGAAATAAAGGAAAATTTAAAGCTAGTAGACTTAGTTATTGAAATACGAGACGCTAGAATTGTAAAATCTAGTGCTAATCCAGATATTGATGAAATATGTAGTGGTAAACCAAGAATTATTCTTTTAAATAAAAGTGATTTGTGTGAAGAAGCTATTGTTAAGAAATGGTGTAATAAATTATCTACGGGAGATATCAAGGCCTTAGCAGTGAACTGTGTAACAGGGAAAGGGTTAAAAGAAATAAAACCCTTAATAGACCAGTTGCTTAAAGAGAAAAATGATAGATTGAGAGCTAAAGGTATTGTTAATATAATTACAAGAGCTATGGTGGTAGGAATACCTAATGTTGGGAAGTCATCATTTATAAACAAAATGGCTCAAAATAATATTGCAAAAACAGGAGATAGGCCAGGAGTTACTAAAAGTAAGCAATGGATAAAAACAAAGATAGGCCTAGAACTAATGGACACTCCAGGAGTACTTTGGCCCCGTTTCGAAGATATGGAAGTGGGACTGAATTTGGCCTTTACTGGTGCGGTAAAAGATGAAGTTATTGATATAGAAGAATTAGCAATCAAATTGATAGAACGCCTACAAGTAATAGCTCCAGAAAAACTAAAGCAGAGATATAAGCTAGAGGAGCTATCTGCAGATCCACTAGAGACTATCAATAGTATTGCTAAAAAGAGAGGGGCCGTAATTTCTGGAGGAGAAATAGATTATAATAGAATATCAAATGTAATTTTAGATGAATTTAGAGGTGGGAAAATAGGTAAGATTTGCTTAGAAACAGTATAAAATAATGTGGGGTTTAATATGGAATTTATAGAAAAAATAAATAGCTTAGCATTCAAAGATATTAATACATACATAGGTAGCTTTACTGAATCGGAATTATTATGTAATCAAGATTTTTTGCTTTTAGTTAACAAGCTAAAAGAAGACTCTCGGAAGAATGTGGCGAAATTAGGTGAAACATTAGAAAAGAAATATAATAAATACATAGAAGAAGTAAATAGAGTACGAAAAATGTATGAGCTAGATAGAAGTTTTGGTGATTATAGACTAATTGCTGGAGTGGATGAAGTAGGAAGAGGTCCATTAGCTGGCCCTATAGTAGGAGCAGCAGTTATACTGAAGTACGAAGATTTAGTTACATCAAATTTAATTCTTGGTCTAAAGGATTCAAAAAAGCTAAGTACACAAAAACGCGAGGAGTTATTTAATATAATTATAGATAGAGCGGAATGTTATCATATTTCCGTTATAGATAACAATGAAATAGACGAAAAAGGTATAAGCTATTGCAATAATAAAATTTTCTTGGATGCTTGTGAGAATTTAAAAATAAAGCCTGAACTAGTTCTTACCGATGGATACCCAATCAGGGGTTATAATGGACCTAGTAATCATATAATTAAAGGTGATGCTAAGAGTGCCTGCATTGCTGCTGCTTCTATAGTTGCAAAAGTGTACCGAGATCGATTAATGAAGGCATATAGTGAAGAGTATCCCCAGTATGGCTTTGAAAGAAATGTAGGGTATGGTACAGAAGAACATATAGAAGCAATCCGTAAATACGGTATAACGCCTCTACATAGAAAGAGTTTTTTAAGAACGCTTTTATCTTAAAAAGCGTTCTCTAAATGATTTATTATGTAAGAATCATCATTATAGTTTAACAGGATTTCTATGACATCATATCTTATATTAAGATTAAAAAGCTTCTCTTTGTTAATAAACAAAAGAGAAGTCTTTTTTATTCTCTTCTGTTTATTTTTGCTTATAGCTTGTGCTGGAAAACCGAAATTCGTATTATATCGCGATTTAACCTCTATAAAACATATGAGATCCTTTTCTTTTGCTATAATATCAATTTCTCCGAATTGACTTCTAAAATTTTTTGATATTAATTTATAACCTTTGTTGAGTAAGTATTCCATAGCAATATTTTCGCCATAGGCACCAATTTCTCTTGTGTTAATCATATTATCACTTCCTTTTAAATAACCTTATCTTCTTCGATTTGTCTGTAGCTAAAGGCTTCCATTATATGGGGAGATCTTATATTTTCACTACCTTCCAAATCGGCAATTGTTCTGCTAATTTTTAATATTTTATTATAAGCTCTTAAGCTGAAAGGAAACTTATAAAAGAATCGTTGTAATATTTTTTCAGATTCGTTGTCTAGCTTACAATACTCTGCAATATGAGAATTTTTCATAGCTGCATTACATTGAATTTCTTGATTTTTAAACCTTGATTTTTGAATAGCACGAGCTGCTTCTACTCTAGATTTAATTGTTCTAGAGGATTCTTCCTTGCTAGTTGAAATTATTTCTTTATATTGATGTTGATAAGCAAAGGTAAATAAATCTATTCTATCGAGAAATGGACCTGATAATTTGCTTAAATATTTTCTCCTTTCATGATCGCTACATGAACATTCTTTTACTCTGCTTAAATAATAACCACAAGGGCATGGGTTTGAGGAGCCTATCAGCATAAAGTTTGCAGGATAGACCACCGTACCTGAATTTCTGCTTAAAGTAATTATTTTATTTTCTAGAGGTTCTCTTAGAACTTCCAATACATTTTTATCAAATTCTAATAATTCGTCTAAAAATAAAACACCATGATGGCTTAGTGTAATTTCGCCAGGAGCTAATTGAATTCCGCCACCAATTAATGCTGCTTTAGAACTAGAATGATGGGGACTTCGAAAAGGCCTAGTGGAAATTAAACCTTGATCTGAAGAAAGCTTTCCAGCAATACTATATATCTTTGTAATTTCAAGGGATTCTTCATAGGTTAAATCAGGTAATATTGTAGGAATTCTTGATGCCAGCATAGATTTTCCACAACCAGGAGGGCCTAAAATTATGATATTATGACCGCCTGCGCAGGCAATTTCTAAAGCTCTTTTTACAGCTCGTTGTCCTATAACCTCTGAGAAATCATAATTATATTCCATCTTTTTTATAGTAGAATTACTTTTGTAGGGAAACATATCCCGATTTTTTAAATATAAGGCTACTTGATTTAATGTATCAAAAGGAAATACTTGGGCCTTATGTAATAATGCACATTCATCTGCGTTAGCTTTTGGCACTATGAACTTATTAATGTCATTATTTAATCCTTCTATTATGATAGGAAGCGCACCTTTGATTTTTGTAATATCTCCATTTAAAGATAATTCGCCAGCAAAAATGTATTCATCTATATTTTCATAGTTAATTTGCTCTGTAGCAGCTAATATACCTATAGCTATTGGCAAATCTAGTAGAGAGCCTACTTTTTTTATGTCAGCTGGGGCTAAATTAACAGTAATTTTACCCATAGGAAAATCAAAACCAGAATTTATTATTGCTGAACGAACACGTTCTTTAGACTCTCTAACTGCCGTATCAGCAAGACCTACAATATTAAAAGCGGGTAAACCCCTAGATATTTCTACTTCTACTGTTATAATCATACCTTCAATACCACTATAAGTAGAACTTAAAATCTTAATAGCCATTTTACCACCTCTTCTATAATAGTTGACTTGTTTTTCAAAATTCATTCATCGGTATAAAGGTTTTTTATTTGGACATAATGAACAAATAAAAAATGGTGGTGAAATGTATGAATTTATATGATATATGGTTTAGCACTGTTAAGCTCCCCGATGAAATAAAGAATAATTTGATGAATTCCTTTAACAACACTGAAGAATTATGGTTTTTCTTACGTGAGAGTAAGGATTACAATTATTCTTTTTCTGTGAAGCCTTTATTAGATAGCATGAAACTAGGATATATAGAAAAACTCATGGATGTTACCATAAGGGAAGGGATAAAAATTATTACCAAAAAAGATGAGAATTATCCAAGTCTTTTAAAAAACTACGATGATTCTCCTTACGTTCTATATTACTTAGGTGATATTCAAAAGATAAATAAGTTGATAAACATATCTATAGTAGGATCTAGACTTTGTAGCAATTACGGTAAAGAAGTGACTAATATTATAACCTCTGAGTTAGCACCGTATAATGTTAATATAGTAAGCGGTATGGCTAAGGGGATAGACTCAATTGCTCATTGGGGGGCTATAAGAAATGGAGCTTTTAGCACTGCTGTGCTTGGTTGTGGAATAGATAGAATATATCCTACAGAAAACAAAAATTTATATAATAAATTAAAAGAAGTTGGATGTATAATCTCACAATTTCCTCCCTCTACGCCTCCCTTTGCATATAACTTTCCAATAAGGAACAGAATAATTAGTGGAATGAGCGAACTAATAATTGTAGTTGAAGCTGAAAAGAGAAGCGGGTCATTAATAACAGCTAATAGGGCTTTAGATCAAGGTAAACATGTAATGGCTGTACCTGGATCCGTTTTTTCTAGTAAAAGCAGAGGTACACATGACTTAATAAAAGATGGTGCAGATATATTTAGAGGCATAGAATCTATTTTAACTCTATTGAAAATTAACAATACTACTGAAAAAATGAAAAAAGAAAAAAAGTTAAGTAAGGAAATGGAGAAAGTTTATAGTGTTTTGACAGATACGCCTATGCATATAGATGATATAATAAAGATAACTAATATTGACATTAAGCTATTATATGAGTTATTATTGGAAATGCAACTTGAAGAAACCGTTAAATGTATAGCGGGCAATTATTATGTTAAAGTTAATGACGATTTTCAATAGAATTTTATTGTTAAGGGGGTGTGTCTTCGGCTTAATTGCTGAAGGGCTTATATGGGACAAAAACTAGTAATTGTAGAATCACCGGCAAAAGCAAAAACTATAAAAAAATATTTAGGTTCTACTTATGTTGTAGAGGCTTCCATGGGACACGTTAGAGATTTACCCAAAAGCCAATTGGGTGTTGATTTGGAAAATAACTATGATCCCAAATACATAACAATCAGAGGAAAAGGTGATCTTTTAGATAAATTAAGAAAAATAGCAAAAAAAAGTGACAAAGTATTCCTTGCAACCGACCCTGATAGAGAAGGGGAAGCAATATCTTGGCATTTGGCGAAAGCTTTAAATCTAGATGCAACTTCCCCTTGCAGAATAGAATTTAATGAAATTACTAAAACTGCAGTAAAAAATGCAATAAAGAATCCTAGAGCTATTAATGAAAATTTAGTGGATGCACAACAGGCTCGAAGAATACTAGATAGACTGGTTGGTTACCAAATAAGTCCTATATTATGGCGAAAGGTAAAATGGGGGCTAAGCGCTGGTAGGGTTCAATCAGTAGCCTTAAAAATAATTTGTGACAGGGAAGAGGAAATTTTAAACTTTGTTCCGAAGGAATATTGGACAATTGAAGTAGAGTTAAAAAAGCCTAAGGAAAAAAGTAGCTTCCAAGTAAAGCTAACATCATATAAGGGCAAAAAAGTAGAAATTGATAATGAAGAACAGTGTAAAAAAATTATTAATGAACTAAAAAATAACGACTTTATTGTTAAGCAAATAAAAAAAGGTAATAAGTTAAAAAATCCGTTACCTCCTTTTACTACTAGTACCTTACAGCAGGATGCTAACAGAAAACTTAATTTTTCCACTAAGAAAACAATGTCTATAGCCCAACATCTTTACGAGGGGGTTGAAGTGAAAGGTAAAGGCTCTATAGGTCTAATAACTTATATGCGTACAGATTCAGTGAGAATATCTGAGGAAGCTCAATCTAACGCCTTAAATTTTATAAGTACTAACTATGGCAGTTCCTATGTACCTAAGGAAAAGCGAATTTATAAAGGAAAGAAAAATTCTCAAGATGCCCATGAAGCTATAAGACCAACCTACGTAGAATTAACTCCTGAAGCTTTGAAGGATAGCTTAACTCCAGACATGTTAAAATTATATACCTTGATATGGAACAGATTTATAGCTAGTCAAATGGCATCATGTGTACTAGATGTTATTTCAGTAGATGTTGCTAATGGAGACTATTTATTTAAAGCTAGTGGTTCTAAGGTTAAATTTGAAGGATTTATGAAAATTTACGAATATACTAATGAAGATGAAGCTGACAGTATAACCATTCCAGAGCTAGAAGATAATGAAATTTTAGAAAAAAAGAAAATAATTGATAAACAACACTTTACACAACCACCTGCACGCTTTACCGAAGCTTCATTAGTTAAAGTTTTAGAGGAATATGGTATTGGACGACCAAGTACATATGCACCAATAATCACTACTCTTTTGGAAAGAAAATATGTTCAAAGAGAAAAAAGGAACCTATTACCAACAGAACTTGGAGTAATAGTAAATACTATAATGTGTGAGTATTTTAAAGAAATAGTAGATGTGGATTTTACAGCTGAGCTAGAGAACAAGCTTGATTATATAGAAGAGGGTAAAGAAAAATGGCAAAGCACCGTTGATGATTTTTTTAAACCTCTAAAGGAATCCATAGAAATAGCGGAAAAAGAAATAAGTAAAATCACTATTGAGGATAAAGTTAGTGATGTTCCTTGTGATAAGTGCGGTAGAATGATGGTTATTAAACAGGGACGTTTTGGAGAATTCTTAGCTTGTCCCGGATATCCTGAATGCAAAAATACGAAACCGTTAGTTGAAGAATTGGATGTATTATGTCCAAATTGTCAAGGTAAGATAGTGGTTAAAAGGAGTAAGAAGGGAAGAAAGTTTTACGGTTGTGAGAACTATCCTGAGTGTAATTTTGTAAGCTGGCATGAACCTACTAATAAGCGATGTGAAAAATGCAATAGCATGATGATTTTAAAATATAGCAAGGCAAAAGGCAATTACTATGAGTGTATAAATGATGAATGTAAACATCAGCTATTAGAAAAGTAAGAAATAGTAAATTATTATTGACATCTTATATTAATAAAAACATTTTAAATAGGGATTGGGTGAGATAACCAAGATTAGAATTATTATAGAAGTGAAAGCTTCGTAGTTGAAATTTTAATTATAGTACCAATCCCTATTTTGATTTTTTGATAAAAAATGCTTCAACTCCTATTATCTTGTTGTATTGTAATAATTAAAGTTGAAAAACTTTGAGGGGTATGATATTATTAATGAGGTAATGAAAACAATTCTGAAACTTTTAAATATTTCAACAATTTAAACAATAACAGATAAAAGTTCGAAGAACTAGGAGGTAAAATGATGTCTTCTCTATTAGATAAAACAAGAAAGTTAAATAAAATACTACAGAAATCTGGAGCTGAACCAGTAGTGTTTGATGACATATGTAAATTATTAAGTGAGGTTTTATCCTGCAATGTTTACGTCATAAGTAGAAAAGGAAAGATTCTTGGGTATAATTTTGCTGGTGATTTTGAATGTGAGATTGTTAAGAAGACAATAATTAGTGAAATGCGATTTCCAGAAGCATATAACAAAAAGTTGTTAAATGTTAATGAAACTTTATCTAACTTATATAATGAAGGTGTTTGTGCATTTATGGAAGAAGGGGAATGTACCTTAGATAATAAGATATCTACTATAGTACCTATAGTAGGAAATAGGGAGAGACTTGGAACACTATTGTTAGCTAGATTTGGTGAAGAGTTTACTGATAATGATCTAGTATTAGCAGAGTATAGTGCAACAATAGTAGGCTTAGAGATTTTAAGAGCCAAAACTGATGAAATTGAGGAAGAGGCTAGAAAAAAGGCTATAGTACAACTAGCAATAGGAACTCTTTCCTATTCGGAATTGGAAGCAGTAGAACATATATTTAACGAGTTAGAAGGCAATGAAGGATTACTGGTAGCTTCAAAAATTGCGGACAAAGTAGGAATTACCCGTTCAGTGATTGTAAATGCTCTTAGAAAATTTGAGAGTGCAGGAGTTATTGAATCAAGATCACTAGGTATGAAAGGAACCCATATTAAAATATTAAACGAAAAATTAATTGAAGAACTGGCTAAAATAAAATGATAAACAATGTTAAAAAATTGTTGAAGATAATTTATCCATATGATATACTACTTAAGTGAGAAAAATACACACATCATCTAATTCACAAAATGGTGCTGAAAAGTCTTTTGTGAGAATGAGGATGGTGGAGGAAAAACCAAGGAGGTAAAAATATGTCAGTTATTTCAATGAAACAGTTATTAGAAGCTGGTGTTCATTTCGGACATCAAACTAGAAGATGGAACCCTAAGATGGCTCCATACATATTTACAGAAAGAAATGGTATTTATATCATCGATTTACAGAAAACTGTAAAGAAAATCGAAGAGGCTTACGAATTTGTTAAGTCTATTTCAGCAGAAGGAAAAGATATCCTTTTTGTTGGAACTAAAAAGCAAGCTCAAGAAGCTATCGAAGAAGAAGCAATTAGATGTGGAATGCATTATGTAAAGAATAGATGGTTAGGTGGTATGCTAACTAACTTTAGAACAATTAAAACAAGAATTAAGAAGCTTGAAGAATTAAAGAAAATGGAAGAAGATGGAACATTTGAACTACTTCCAAAGAAAGAAGTAATCAAATTAAAGCATGAAGAAAAAGAGTTAGAAAAGAATTTAGGCGGAATTAGAAATATGACAGATAGCAATATTGGTGCGCTATTTGTAGTAGATCCTAGAAAAGAAAAGAATGCCATTTCTGAAGCTAAAATATTAGGTATACCAGTAGTTGCAATTGTGGATACTAATTGTGATCCAGAAGAAGTTGACTATGTAATACCAGGTAATGATGACGCTATTAGAGCAGTTAAGCTTATTACAGCAAAAATAGCTGATGCTGTTATTGAAGGTCGTCAAGGAGAACAATTGGCTGAGTAATTTTGCTAGAGGTAGGTGGAGCTATGCTTCATTTACCTTTTAAATTAACGTTAATAGGGAGGAATATACATGATAACTGCGCAAACTGTTAAAGAATTAAGAGAGAGAACTGGAGCAGGTATGATGGACTGCAAAAAGGCTTTAACTGAATCAAATGGAGATTTAGAAAAAGCTATAGAAATATTGAGAGAAAAGGGTTTAGCTGCGGCAGCTAAAAAAGCTGGCAGAATTGCAGCTGAAGGAATAGTTGAGACATTTGTATCAGAAGATTTGAAATCTGCTGGTATTGTTGAAGTTAACTGTGAAACTGATTTCGTAGCTGCTAACGAAGAATTTGTAGCATTAGCTAAGAATTTAGCAAAGCAAGCAGCTAACACAAATGCAACTAATATAGAAGAATTTGTTAATGAAAAATACATAGCTGATGAAAGTGTTACAATTAAGGATGTAACAACTGCACTTATTGCAAAACTTGGCGAAAACATGAATGTTAGAAGATTTGAAAAGTTTTCTGTAGAAGAAGGTTTAGTTCAAAGCTATATTCACGGTAATGGAAGAATAGGTGTTTTGGTTGAATTAGGCTGCAAGGTTCAAAATGATGTGGTTAAAACTGTAGCAAAGGATATTGCTATGCAAGTTGCAGCTGCCAATCCATTATTCTTAGATAAGGATAGTGTTGATGCAGAAACTTTAGAGAAAGAAAAAGAAATATATAGAGTACAGGCATCCAATGAAGGTAAACCAGCTAATATCGTTGAAAAAATGGTTGAAGGAAGAGTTAAAAAATACTTTAAAGAAGTATGCCTACTAGAACAAGTTTGGGTTAAAAATCCTGATTACACTATAACTAAGTATCTTCAAGAAAAATCAAAAGAAATTGGAGAGAACATCACTGTAAATAGATTTGTTAGATTTGAAAGAGGAGAAGGTATAGAGAAAAAGGAAGAAAACTTTGCTGAAGAAGTACAAAAACAAATGCAGCAGGTTAAGTAAAAAAAGGGACACTGCAGTGTTCCTTTTTTTGAAGTATTTTACTTTCATTTGGAGGTATTAAGATGAGCTCAAAATATAAAAGAATCATGCTTAAATTGTCTGGTGAAGCTCTAGCAGGACCACAAGGATATGGAATCGATTTTGAAGTAGCAACAAGGATAGCAAAAGAAATTAAAGAATTAGTTGATATGGGGATAGAAGTAGGAGCAGTAGTTGGTGGCGGCAACATATGGAGAGGAAGAAATGGTACTGGTATGGATAGAACTACTGCAGATTATATGGGAATGCTAGCTACTTGCATTAACGCAATGGCTCTACAAGATTCTTTAGAGTCCATCGGAGTTATGACGAGAGTTCAAACTGCCATAGAGATGAAAGAAGTAGCAGAACCTTATATTAGAAGAAGGGCTATGAGACATCTAGAAAAAGGTCGTGTGGTTATATTTGCAGCTGGAACTGGTAATCCATATTTCTCCACAGATACAACTGCTGCATTGAGAGCTGCGGAAATAGAAGCAGATGTGATTCTATTAGCTAAAAAGGTTGATGGAGTATACGATAAAGATCCTCATAAGTATAGTGATGCAAAGAAGTTTGATGAATTAACATATATTCAGGTTTTAGAAAAGGGACTTCAGGTTATGGATTCTACTGCTACTTCCTTATGTATGGACAATAACATTCCTATTATAGTATTTTCTTTAGATGAACCAGGGAATATCAAGAAAGCTGCTATGGGAGAAAAAATTGGTACGATAGTATCAAAAGTATAGAGGAGGTTATTATGATAAAGGAAATAATAAGCAAAGCTGAGGAAAAGATGTCAAAAACCATACAAGTTCTAAAATCTGATTTGGCTACTTTAAAAGCTGGTAGAGCCAATCCTACCATGCTTGACAGAATTGAAGTTGAATACTATGGGAGCATGGTGCCTATTAATCAAGTTGCTAATATTTCAGCTCCTGAACCTAGAATGCTTCTTATTCAACCTTGGGAAAAAAGTACATTAAAGGCTATTGAAAAAGCAATATTAAAATCTGATTTGGGTATTAATCCAACTAATGATGGATCAGTAATAAGACTTTTAATTCCTGAGTTAACTGAAGAAACAAGAAGAAATTTAGTAAAGCAAGTAAAAAAGATCGGTGAAGATTCTAAAATAGCAATAAGAACTATTAGAAGAGACGCTAATGATAAGATAAAAGCTTTAAAGAAAGACGGCGAATATTCTGAAGATGAAATAAAAAAAGCTGAAGATGATATTCAAAAAAGAACCGACAATTTCATAAAAGAAATAGATAGAATTGTTGAGGTTAAGGAAAAAGAAATAATGACAATATAAACCTGCACTTTGCAGGTTTTATTTCTAATATCATCACTGTTGTAAGGATGTGCTGTTTATGTTTTTATTTCATAAAAAACGAAAAATCAAAGAAAATCATATTAGTGATAATATACCAAAGCATATTGCCATAATTATGGATGGTAATGGTCGATGGGCAAAAGAGCGAAATCTTCCTAGAACCATGGGGCATAGAGCAGGTGTTGAGACAATCCGTAGAATTGTAAAAGAATGTAACAAATTAGGTGTTAAATATTTGACTCTATATGCTTTTTCTACAGAAAATTGGAAAAGGCCAAAGGAAGAAGTAAACGCTTTGATGAAATTATTGCTAGAATATTTAAGAAAAGAAGTAGAAGAGTTACATAGTAATAACGTAGTAGTTAATCATATTGGAGATATTTCAAAGCTGCCTTTGGCTTGTCAAGAGGAATTGATTAAAGCCTACAATAAGACAAAAAACAATACGGGAGTAGTGCTTAGCCTAGCATTAAATTATGGTGGACGTGATGAAATAATTCATGCAATAAAAAATGTATTAGTTCAATATAAAGAAGGTAAAATTGATATAAATGATATTAACGAGGAATCATTCAACAATTATCTCTATACAGCGGGTATGCCAGATCCTGATTTAATTATAAGACCTAGTGGGGAAAAAAGAGTAAGTAATTTTTTGCTATGGCAAAGTGCTTATTCTGAATTTTGGTATTCAACTATTAATTGGCCTGATTTTACTGTGGAGGATTTACATCAAGCGATAATGGATTATCAAAATAGAGACAGAAGATTCGGCGGTGTTAAGTAAAAGGGGGATATACGGTGAACAATAGATACTTAGGAGCGCTCTTAATTGCACCTTTTTTCATATTTATTTTTTTAGGTAACTATTATTTAGCTGCTTTTATTATGGTTATTTCTTTAATTGGTATACGAGAGTATTTCAATGCTATAAAAAGTAAGGATTATAAACCATCAACCCTTATATGCTATGCGGCAACCCTAATATATTATGCAATTTTAATATATAATAAGAACGGAGAACATATAGGTAGCTTTATTATAATCTTAACATTAGTATTATTATGTATACCTGTTATTAATATTAAGTATACTTTTATTGATTCATCACTTAGCTTACTGGGGGTTTTATATGTTGCTGTTTTCTTTAGTTTTATTCCATTAATTAATTTTAAAGCTGGTGGCAACATTTTAGTTTGGCTAGTGTTTATAACATCCTGGGGATGTGATACTGCAGCCTATTATTCTGGAAAAGCTTTTGGAAAGAGAAAATTGTGTCCTAAGGTGAGCCCTAAAAAAACTATTGAAGGTTCTGTAGGTGGAGCTATAGGTGCTGCTATTATCACTTTAATATTTGGTTTAATTATGGAAAATAAATTTACTATAATGAATCCTATTCATTATGCAGTTATTGGTTTGATTTGTGGAGTTATGTCCCAATTTGGTGATTTAGTAGCCTCTTCTATAAAAAGATATGTGGGGATTAAGGACTATAGTCATTTAATTCCAGGACATGGTGGTATTTTAGATAGGTTTGATAGTATTATTTTTTCATCAGTTGTGATCTATTACTATTTAACCATAATAGTTAATATTTGATATTTATGAAAGGAAGGTAGTATAATAATTTTTGGTAACTATGCTACTTTCTTTTTATTTATTGAGCAATGTATAATCATTTGATATTAAATATTGCTTATTTCAGTTGAAAAATATATTATTATTAATATAACCTAAAATGGTACATAATTATATATTGATTACGAATCTTTGAGGTGATACGGTGAAGTACATAACTTTATTAGGGGCAACTGGTTCCATAGGGATTCAGACTCTAGACGTTTTAAGAAAAGAAAAGGAAACATTTAAACTTATAGCAGTTTCGGCTTATAGAAATTATGAAAAAATGGCTTCTATAATAAATGAATTTGAACCTAAATATGCGGTATTAATGGATGAGGATGCCTATGAAAAATTAAAAGATTATTGTGAATCAAGTAACAAAAATACACAAGTTCTCTTTGGTATGGAAGGCTTACTTGAGATTGTAGCAATACCTGAAGTTGATATTGTTGTAACTGCTATTGTAGGGATGGTAGGTATACAGCCTACGTTGAAGGCTATTGAAAATGGAAAGAATATTGCCTTAGCTAATAAGGAAACCTTAGTAGCTGCAGGTGAAATTGTAATGGAAAAAGCAAGAGCTCATAAAGTAAGCATTTTGCCTGTAGATTCAGAGCATAGTGCTATATTTCAATGTTTACAGGGTAACTCTATCGATAGAATTAACAAAATAATTTTAACTGCCTCTGGTGGTCCCTTTCGAGGTAGAAAATTTGAAGATCTGAAATTTGTAAAGAAGGAAGAAGCTCTAAAACATCCAAATTGGAGCATGGGGAGTAAAATATCTATAGATTCTGCTACCCTTATGAATAAAGGTCTAGAAATAATTGAAGCTCGTTGGTTATTTAATCAGCCTTATGAAAAAATTGAACCTATGATTCATCCTGAAAGTATAATTCATTCTGCAATAGAATTTTCAGATGGTAGTATAATAGCACAATTAGGAAATGCTGATATGAGACTTCCTATTCAGTATGCTTTAAATTATCCTAGCAGGGGGGAGATGCTTGTAGAGCCTTTAGACTTAGCAAAGGTAGCAAAGCTTACCTTTGAGGAACCTGACTACCATAATTTTCCCTGTCTAAAGCTTGCTATTGAGGCTGGTAAATATGGAGGTTTGATGCCTACTATTTTAAATAGTGCAAATGAAATTGCTGTAGATTTATATTTAAAAGATAAAATCAATTTCGGACAAATTTATAGTATAATAAATGAATGTATGAATAAGTTTGATTATTCCATAGAATGTACTTTAGAAAGTATATTAGATACTCAGAAGAAAGTTACAGATTATATAAATACCAAGTACTTACAGGAGGTATAAATGTGAATATTTTATATATATTAGTTGGTTTTTTAGCTTTTGGTTTTTTAGTAATTGCCCATGAATTTGGACACTTTATTGTGGCAAGATTAAATAATGTAAAGGTGGAAGAATTTTCGTTAGGCATGGGGCCTAAAATTATAGGAATAAAAGGTAAGGAAACGGAGTACTTAATTAAGGCTCTGCCAATAGGTGGTTATGTAAAAATGCTAGGAGAAGAAGGACAGTCAGACGATCCTAGAGCCTTTTCTAATAAGTCCCCCTTAAGAAAATTAAGTATAGTTTCTGCTGGCCCAATAATGAATATTTTATTAGCTATTGTATTATTTACTATCGTTGGTTATAGTAGAGGGGTAGCTACTACACAGATAGGCGAAGTGGTAGATGATAAACCGGCTAAGGCTGCTGGTATCATGGTTAATGATGTTATTAAAGAGATTGATGGAAAGCAAATAACTACATGGAATGACCTTTCAAATGCTATTGTGAATAGTGAGGGTAAGGAATTAACTATTACTATAGAAAGAGATTCTGAAATAATTATTAAAAAAGTTAAACCATTTTATGACGAAAAGTCAAAGGAATATAAAATAGGGATAGCAGCTAAGGTTGCTAGACCATCAATTACCAAAAGCATTTCCACTGGATTTGAAGAAACATTTAGTTTGATAAAACTTACTTTTTCTGCTTTTGGTCAGATTTTTCAAGGTAAAGTTTCCAAGGATGATATCGGTGGACCTATTACAATATTTAGGGTTTCAACACAAATGGCAAGAGAAGGTACAACACAATTGCTAGCTTTTGTGGCTTTTATTAGTATTCAGCTTGCAATTTTCAATATAATTCCTTTCCCTGCTTTAGATGGTGGATGGATATTTATATTTCTTTTGGAAATTATAACAAGAAGAAGACTAAATGAGAAAGTGGTAGGTATAGCAAATTATATAGGTTTTTCAATTCTTATGCTATTGATGATAGTAGTGCTCATAAAAGATATACTGTTCCCAGTTCAATTTTAGAGGATGTGATTATATGGAAAGACGAAAAACAAGAAAAATAAAGGTTGGGAATATATTTGTAGGTGGAGATGCACCTATAACTGTTCAGTCCATGACTAATACTGATACAAGAAATGTGGAAGCAACAGTAGAGCAAATAAAAAGACTTCAAATAGCAGGCTGCGACATTATAAGATGTGCTGTTCCTGATGTGGAGGCTAGTGAGGCTTTGAAAAAAATTACGGAGCAGATTTCTATTCCATTAGTAGCGGATATTCATTTTGACTATAGATTAGCAATAAATGCAATTAACAATGGAGTATCAGCTTTAAGGATTAATCCCGGAAATATCGGTAGCATAGAAAGAGTAAAATTGGTAGCAGAACATGCTTTAGATAAAGGCATTCCTATAAGAATCGGCGTAAATAGCGGCTCCTTGGAGAAAGAACTGCTATCTAAGTATGGTAAGGTATGTCCTGAGGCCTTAGTTGAAAGTGCTCTGAGACATGTAGATATCCTAGAAAAGGTTAACTTTAATGATATAGTTATCTCCATAAAATCTTCAGATGTGATGCAAATGATAGAGAGTTATAGATTAATTTCTAAGAAGGTAGACTATCCTCTACATGTGGGAGTAACAGAAGCTGGCACTACTTGGAGAGGTACCATAAAGTCTAGTGTTGGAATAGGAACTCTTCTAGCAGAAGGGATTGGTGATACAATAAGAGTATCACTAACAGATGATCCGGCAGAGGAAGTAAAGGTAGGAAGAGAAATCTTAAAATCTTTAGGTATAATTAAGCAGGGACTTACCTTTGTTTCCTGTCCTACCTGCGGTAGAACCCAAATCAACCTTATTAAACTAGCACAAACTATTGAAGATAAGCTAAAGGATATAGATAAAGATATAAAGGTTGCAGTTATGGGTTGTGTAGTAAATGGACCAGGTGAAGCAAGAGAAGCGGATATAGGTATTGCTGGAGGTAATGGTGAAGGGCTTATTTTTCGAAAAGGTGAAATTATAAGAAAAGTTAAGGAAGAACAACTGGTTGAAGCACTAATGGAAGAGATTGAAAAGATGTAGAAGCTTGTTAACTTTAATTTTTCCTTGTAATATTTTACTGTCTATGTTACAATAACACTGATGAATTGCTATATTTTCAGCTAAAGGAGTGGGAAGATATTTAAAACCCGCTCTTTCTATTTGTTTCTAATGCGCAACTAATGTTGCGTTTTTCATTAGGTTCCTAATAGAAACTGCTATATAGAACAGAATATAAATAGAATCCATAAAGAGGAGGGATAATTTGAAAAAACAAGAGTTGCTTGAAAAATTAAATCAACTAATTGAGCCTATAGTTACAGGACTAGGGTATGAACTTTATCATATTGAGTATAAGAAAGAAGACGGAGAATATTATTTAAGGGTTTATATAGATAAGGAAGGCGGTATTAACTTATCTGACTGTGAAAGAGTTAGTAGACCTGTAAGTGATATGCTTGATATTGAAGATCCTATTCCAGATAGTTATTATCTAGAAGTATCCTCACCAGGAATTTTTAGAGAATTATTTAACGACAAACATTTGGAAAAGCATATAGGCAGTACTGTAAAAATTGTGTTTAATTGCGTATTCAACGGGAAAAAATCCTTAACAGGTAATTTAAGAGCCTTTGATAATGAAAATATTTATATAAATACTGATGATCAAATAAAAGTACCAAGAGAAAAGATTAAATCAATAAGTCTTGAGGGGAGTTTAAAGGAGGGTAATACCAATGAATGAGGAGTTTATTGGGGCTTTAAGGGAGATAGTAAAGGAAAAGGGCATTAGTGAGGATCTTCTGTTTACTACCATAGAGGATGCTTTAGTAGCCGCTTATAAGAAAAATTATGCAACAATAGGAAGTGCTGCTCAAAATGTGAGAGTAAGTATGAATAGAGAAACTGGAGAAATTCATGTTTATTCTCAGAAAAAAGTATGCATGGATGTGCAGGATAATATCAATGAAATTTCATTAGAGGAAGCCAAAAAGATAAATCCAAGATATCAAATAGGTGATATTGTTGAGTTGGAAGTTACACCACGTACTTTTGGAAGGGTAGCAGCTCAATCAGCTAAGCAGGTTGTAGTGCAGAGAATCAAAGAGGCAGAAAGAAACATAATTTATAATGAGTTTGTTGAAAAAGAATTCGATATTATTACTGGTGTAGTTATTAGAAAAGATAAAGGTAATGTTTTTGTAGACTTAGGTAAGATTGAGGCGGTTTTAGGACCAAATGAGCAAATGCCAGGAGAAGAGTATAATTTTAATGAAAGATTAAAATTATACATTGTTGAAGTTAAAAATACTACAAAAGGTGCACAGGTAATTGTATCAAGAACTCATCCAGGTTTGGTAAGACGACTTTTCGAATTAGAGGTTCCAGAAATATACGAAGGAATAGTAGAAATAAAGAGTATTGCAAGAGAAGCTGGATCAAGAACTAAAATTGCTGTGAGCTCTAATGATGAGAATGTTGATCCTATGGGAGCTTGCGTTGGCCCACGAGGTACTAGGGTTCAAAATATTGTAGATGAATTAAAAAATGAAAAAATCGATATTATAAAATGGGATAAGTTACCTGAAGTGTATATAGCTAATGCATTAAGTCCAGCAAAGGTACTAGACGTTTCAATTAATGAAGAGCTTAAGTCTGCACAAATTATAGTAGATGATTCTCAACTATCTTTGGCCATAGGAAAAGAAGGACAGAATGTTAGGTTAGCTGCAAAATTAACTGGATGGAAGATAGACATTAAGAGCAAATCACAAGTTGAAAATATGGGTTAAGATAGGAGGTTTCTGGGTTGAAAGTTAGGAAGATACCTTTAAGAATGTGCACTGGATGCATGGAAATGAAGCCTAAAAAGGAACTGGTAAGAGTTGTCAAGAATAAAGAAGGTGAAGTTTCCATGGACTTAACAGGTAAGAAACCAGGTAGGGGAGCATACATTTGCAGAAGCATTGACTGTCTAGAAAAAGCCTTTAAATCTAAAAGATTAGAAAAAAACTTAGAAACTAAAATATCTGAAGAACTGTATGAAAATCTAAAGGGAGAAGTTGTTGATGAAGGATAATTTTCTTCAGTTTTTAGCTTTAACAAAAGGTGCAGGAAAATTAATAGAAGGATACAACAAATGTGAAGAAAAAATAAAACATGGTAAAGTATTTCTTTGCATTTTGTCTAAAAGTATTTCTGATAATTCATATAAGAAATTTAAAAATCTTTGTGAAAGATTTAATGTTAAATTGATTTATGATTATGATAAGGAAGATTTAGGCGGTATATTAGGAAGAAAGGAAATAAATGTGCTCGGTGTTATAGATTATAATATGGGCACAAAATTGATGGAAATTTATAATGCCAACCAAAATAACCGGGGGTGAATATATGTCGAAAATAAGAGTATATGAATTGGCAAAGGAATTAAATATATCTAGTAAAAAATTAATTTCAATGTTACAAGAAGAATTTAATGTTGAAGTTAAGAATCATATGAGCGTTATAGAAGATGAAGATGCAGAACTTATTAAGGAGTTATTAACTGAAAAGGAAGAAGAGAATAGCAAAGATTCAAATGCTGCAAAAGTAGAAGATTCCTTTGATGAAGATAAAGATGAAATAGATGTTTTAGAAAAATATGAGGAATTATATTCAAATCAAAAGTCTTTTGTAAAGAATAAAAAGAAAAATAAGCAAAATAAAACAGCTTCTAATATTGTTGTAGAAGCTAATGAAGATAATAATGCTGCTAGCAGAGAAAATAGCATTATAGAAATACCTTCTACTATTACAGTTAAAGAATTTGCAGAAAAGATAAACAAACCATCTACTGAAGTAATTAAGCAGTTAATATTTTGTGGAGTTATGGCTGCAATTAATCAAGAGATTGATTTTGCAACAGCGGAAAAAGTTGCGGCTAAGTTTAACATTAGTATAATAGAAGCAAAAGATGAGGGAAATGTTATAGAAGAAGATTTGGATTTTGAAGAGGATTCAAACACAGAGAAAAGACCTCCTATAGTAACAGTTATGGGACACGTTGATCATGGTAAAACATCTTTATTGGATGCTATTAAGAAGTCTAAAGTTACAGCTACTGAGGCTGGTGGTATCACTCAGCATATAGGTGCTTATACAGTTAAAATTAATGATGAAATAATCACCTTTTTAGATACTCCTGGTCATGAAGCTTTTACAGCTATGAGAGCAAGAGGAGCACAAGTTACAGATATTGTAATATTAGTTGTAGCTGCCGATGATGGAATTATGCCTCAGACTCAAGAAGCGATAAGTCACTGCAAAGCTGCTAATGTTCCTATAATAGTAGCTATCAATAAAATGGATAAACCAGAAGCTAATGCTGATAGGGTTAAACAAGAGTTAACAGAGTATGGCTTGGTTTCTGAAGACTGGGGCGGGGATACTATTACAGTTCCTGTATCTGCTAAGACAAAGCAAGGAATTGATGAATTGTTAGAGATGGTTCTTTTGACTGCAGAAATGCAGGAATTAAAGGCAAATCCTGCTAGAAAAGCAAAAGGTACTGTTATAGAGGCTAAATTGGATAAGGGTAGAGGTGCTGTAGCAACATTATTAGTGCAAAATGGTACTTTACATGTAGGTGATTCAATACTAGTAGGTACTACTTATGGAAAGATAAGAGCTATGTTTGACGATAAAGGAAAGAAAACTAAGACAGCAGGCCCATCTATACCTGTGGAAGTATTAGGTTTATCGGAAGTACCTTCAGCAGGAGATAAATTTACTGTAGTTAAAGATGAAAAAACTGCCAGACAGATGGCTGAAGCAAGAAAGCTAAAATTAAAAGAACAACAAAGTTTTGCCCACAGAGTATCTTTAGAGGACTTGTATAGCCAAATACAGGAAGGTAAGGTTAAAGAGTTAAGCTTAATTGTTAAGGCAGATGTTCAGGGATCTGTTGAAGCTATGAAGCAATCTTTAGAAAAATTATCTACAGATAGTGTTAAAGTAAGAGTATTACATGGTGCTGCTGGAGCTATAACTGAAACTGATGTTACTTTAGCATCAGCATCAAATGCAATTATTATTGGTTTCAATGTCAGACCAGACTCTAATGCTGCAGCATTAGCAGAAAAGGAAAAAGTTGATATAAAGACATATCGTGTCATTTATACTGCTATTGAAGACATTAAGTCTGCTATGATCGGAATGTTAGAGCCTGATTACAAGGAAGTAATTCTTGGTACTGCAGAAATTAGGCAAACCTATAAAATATCTAATGTTGGAACAATTGCTGGATGTTATGTTTTAAGTGGTAAGATTGTAAGAAATTGTGACATAAGACTTATACGAAATGGAATAGTAATCTTAGAGGGCAAACTTGCTTCATTAAAGAGATTTAAAGATGATGTTAAAGAAGTTGCTGCTGGTTATGAATGTGGCTTAAGTATAGAGAAGTTCAATGATATAAAAGAGGGTGACATAATAGAAGCTTACGCTATGGAGGAAGTAAAAAGAAGTCATCTATAAAGGGGTGATATAAAATGGCTAAATATAGAAGTAGCAGAATCAATGAAGAGGTAAAAAAGGAACTCAGCGATATAATTCGAAATGAGTTAAAGGACCCTAGAATTAATGCTATGATAAGTGTAACAAATGTAAATGTTACAAAGGACTTAAGCTATGCAAAAGTTTATGTTAGTATATTTGGAAAACCAGAAGAAAAGGAAAGTACTTTAGCTGCCTTAAAAAGTTCCAGCGGTTTTTTACGAAAAGAATTAGGTAATAGAATGAATTTGAGATTAACCCCTCAGATAATTATTGAGTTAGATGAATCTTTAGAACACAGTATGCATATAGAAGAGTTGCTTCATAAAATTAAAGGTGAATAATATGTTAAATAAGATTGCTGAAGTAATTAAAAAATCGAAAAGGATAAATATATCATTCCATGTATCACCGGATGGAGATTCCATTGGTAGTGCTTTAGGTCTAATGCATGGATTAAGAAAATTAAATAAGACTGTCAACATAGTATGCAAAGAAACTGTGCCTGAAGTTTTCAACTATTTACTAGGGGTTGATGAAATCAATATAAGTACAGGGAAGTTAGATTATGCTGTTGATTGTGTAATTGTATTAGATTGTGGAAATGTTGATAGAATAAATTTTGATACTTCAGACTTAAGTGCTAGAAATTATGTGTTATTAAATATTGACCATCACTTATCTAATGACCACTATGGCGATATTAACTATGTTGATGCTTCCTATAGCGCAGTAGGTGAAATAGTATATTTATTGCTTAAGGAATTAGGAGTTACCATTGATAAAGAAATAGCTAAATGTTTGTATACTTCAATAATAACTGATTGTGGAAGTTTTAGATTTTCTAATACCACAAGACTAACACATAGCATTGCAGGAGACTTAATATCTATGGATATTGACTTTCCTGCAATACATAGCCTAATTTATGAAAACAAGAACTATTCTTTAGTTAAGTTATCAGGTAAAGTAATTGATAATATGTTTTTGTGTTGTGATAATAAGGTTTGTTTCATGGAAGTTAGTCAAAAAATGTTGGAGGAATTTTCTGTTGATTCCTCCGATGCTTCTGGTTTAGTGGATATCGGTACTACAATCAAGGGTGTAGAAGTTGTTGTATTTATAAAGGAAAACAGTGATGGTTATAAGGTAAGCTTAAGATCCAAGCATAAATTTGATGTTAGAAAATTGGCAGAAGAATATGGTGGCGGAGGTCACTCAAAAGCTTCTGGTTTTACCTACAAGGGTAATTTAGAAGAACTAAAGGCTGAATTAATTTACAAGATAGGAGCAGCTTTGTAGAAATGGATGGTATAATTAATTGTTATAAGCCTAAAGGCATTACATCTTTTGATGCAGTAAATAAGATAAAAAAACTATTTAAAGGTACAAAGGTAGGACATACCGGCACTTTAGATCCAGCTGCCTGTGGTGTACTACCTATTTGTATCGGTAAAGCTACAAAATTAGTAAATTATATTATGGAGGGCACTAAAGGTTATAGAGTAGAAATGACATTAGGAGTTGTTACAGATACTTATGATAATAAAGGAAAAATAATTCAAACTAATAGTGTTAACTTAAATGAAAATGAAATTAAAAACACTATATTTAGTTTTGTAGGAGATTCAATGCAAATTCCTCCTATGTATTCCGCTTTAAAGATAAATGGTAAGAGACTATATGAATTAGCTAGGGAAGGAAAAGAAGTTCATAGAGAGCCTAGAAAGATAACCATTTACAATATTAACATTATTTCTATAGATAAAAATATAGTAAAATTTGATGTAGAATGTTCTAAGGGAACATATATAAGAAGTCTGTGTTATGATATTGGAGTAAAGTTAGGCTGTGGTGCAATGATGAGCAGTTTAGAAAGAAGGTTTTCTGGTGATTTCTCTGTGGAAAACTCAGTGCCATTGGAAAATTTAAGTGAAAGTAATGTTCAAGAATATATATTACCTATGGAACAAGCCCTTCATCGATATGATGAAATTATTGTAGATTTGCCTTTGGAAAAATTATTGCGAAATGGTGTAAAAGTAAAAAATGATAAATTAATTAAACATATTAATGTGGGTAATTATAGGGTGTATAATAAAGATCACCAGCTGATTGGTATTGGAAAAAGAAGTGAAGAAAGTTTTGAGATTTCTATTTTACTAATGTAGGAGTATGCTTATGCAAATATTTGATAATAATAATATTTCTAGTTTAAATAAAAAAACATATATAGCGTTGGGTAGTTTTGATGGATTACATTTAGGTCATATTAGACTGATTAAAGAATGTATCAGTTTAGCTAAGGAAAATAATGGACTTAGCATGGTGTTTACCTTTAAAAATCACCCTTTAACTATAATAAATCCTGAAAAAGCTCCAAAACTATTAATGGATAATGAAAATAAGGCTTCAATATTAAGAAGCATCGGTGTGGATATATTAACACTTGTAGATTTTAATAAAGAGTTTATGGAAACACCAGCGGAAGATTTTATAGTAAAGTTAGTTAATAACTTTAATTTAGGCGGAGTAGTGGTTGGCTTTAACTACCGATTTGGCCATAAAAATCAGGGAGATGTTAACCTACTTAAGAAATTAAGTGTGAAATATAACTTTATAGTTAAAATAATGGATCCCTTAGAAGCAAAAGAAGAATTAATTAGTAGCTCAAGAATTAGGGCATTAATTGAAAATGGCAATATTACTGAAGCTAATCAGGTGCTATATAAGCCTTTTATGATATCTGGTAAGGTTATACATGGAAAACAGTTAGGAAGAACCTTAGGATATCCTACAGCGAATATTGATACTGATAAAAGATTTATAATACCTAAATCAGGTGTTTATTATACACTAGTAAGATATAATAATGATATTTATAAAGGTATGACAAATATAGGATATAATCCAACTGTTGAGCTATCAAATAAGATAAACATTGAAACATATATATTAAATTTTGATAAAGAAATTTATAATGATTATATAACCCTTTATTTTATTGAAAGAATTAGAGACGAAGAAAAGTTCCATTCTTTAGAGGCTCTTATTGATCAAATGAATAGGGATTATAGCTACGTAAAAAGTAAAAATATAGAGGAAATTTGAAAAAAATAATTTACAATTAATAATCGGTTTGTTATAATAAGTTTTGTGAACCTTACTCTATGAATTAAGATTTGCCAACTTTTTTCTTGGAGCAAGGGGATAATATTTTGGAGGTGTAGATATGGATAAGGCAAGAAAAAATGAAATTATTAAGCAATTTGCTAGACATGAAGGTGATACAGGTTCACCTGAAGTACAAATAGCATTATTAACTGAAAGAATCAATCACTTAAATGAGCATTTAAAAACTCATAAGAAAGATCATCATTCCAGAAGAGGCTTATTAATGATGGTTGGACAAAGAAGAGGTCTATTAAATTATTTAATGGCTCAAGATATTACTAGATATCGTGATATCGTTGAAAAACTAGGATTAAGAAAATAGCTAGAGCGGTTAATCCGCTCTATTATTTTAAAAAAATTATAATAAGTATTATTTTGTAAATAATATTAGTGTACTGAAAGGAGGTTTTAAAACCATGAGCCATATATTTGAATATGAAATAGCAGGTAGAAAGTTAAAAGCTGAATATGGTAAAGTTGGAATGTTGTCAAATACAGCTCTCTTAGTTAGTTACGGAGATACTGTTGTTCTAGTAAATGTTAATGCTTCAGATAAGCCAAGAGAGGGCATAGACTTCTTTCCATTAAGTGTAGAATATGAAGAAAGGTTATATGCTGTAGGTAAAATTCCTGGAGGTTTTATAAAAAGAGAAGGTAAACCTACAGAAAATGCTATCCTCAGTGGTAGAGCAATTGATAGACCTTTAAGGCCTCTTTTCCCAAAGGGTTATAGAAATGATGTTCAGATTGTTTGTACTGTTTTATCAGTAGAACCAGATAATCCACCAGAAATTCTAGCTATGAATGCTGCTTCTTTTGCTCTTTGTTTATCAAGCATTCCTTTTACAGATGCTGTTGGAACAGTTTCTGTAGGGTTAATCGATGGCAAGTTTGTCCTAAATCCAACATCTAAGGAAAGAGAGCAGAGTACTTTAGATTTAACAGTTTCTGCTACAAAAGAAAAAGTAATGATGATTGAAGCTGGTGCTCAGGAAATACCAGAAGATATTATGTATGATGCTATCATGTTTGGTTTTGAGGAATGTAAAAAGTTAGCCATATTCCAAGAAGAGATTATGAAACAGTATGGTAAGCCTAAAGCTGAATATGAGGTTTATAAGGTTGATGAGACTATAGAAAAAGAAGTTACTGAATTTGCTTATGACATGATAAAAGAAGCAATGTACATAGCTGACAAAGACGCAAGAAATGCAGCGATGGATGCAGTTAAGGAGAAGATTTCAGCAAAATTTGATGAAAAATATCCTGATAATTTGGCGGATATTAATGATGTTGTTTATAGAATTCAAAAGAGTATTGTACGAAATATGATCTTAGTTGACAAGAGAAGACCTGATGAGAGAAAGTTTAATGAAATTAGACCTATAAGCTGTGAGGTAGGTATATTGCCTAGAACTCATGGTACTGGTTTATTCACAAGAGGTTTAACACAAGTAATGACTGTAGCAACACTCGGACCATTAGGAGATGTTCAAATTTTAGATGGACTAGGAGAAGAGGAATTTAAGAGATATATACATCATTACAATTTCCCATCATATAGCGTTGGAGAAGTTAAACCTATGAGAGGACCAGGAAGAAGAGAAATAGGCCACGGTGCTTTAGCAGAAAAAGCTCTACTTCCTTTAATACCATCAGAAGAAGAATTCCCATATACCATTAGATTAGTATCAGAAGTATTGAGTTCAAATGGTTCTACATCACAGGCTAGTGTATGTGCTAGTACTTTAGCTTTGTTAGATGCAGGAGTACCAATTAAGAGACCAGCAGCAGGTATAGCCATGGGGTTAGTTACTAGTGAGGATCTAACTCAAGAGGAAGTATTAACAGATATTCAAGGTATTGAAGACTTCTTTGGAGATATGGACTTTAAGGTAGCTGGTACTGTTGAAGGTATAACTGCTATACAGGTAGATACAAAATTAAAAGGACTTTCTAACAATGTTATCCGCAAAGCTATCGATCAGGCTAGGGAAGCCAGACTATTCATTATTGAAAAAATAAATGCTTGTATACCTAAGTATAGGGATGATTTATCACCATATGCTCCAAGGGCTTACTCTATTAATATCGATCCAGAAAAGATTCGTGATGTAATAGGTACCGGTGGAAAGGTAATAAATAAGATTATTGCTGAAACTGGTGTAAAGATAGATATTAAGGATGATGGAAAAATATTTGTTATGTCCAGCGATAGTGTAGGTGCTAAGAGAGCTATTAAAATGATTGAAGATTTAACTAAGGATGTTAAAGTTGGTGAAGTATACTTAGGAAAAGTAACGAAGATTACCAATTTTGGTGCGTTTGTTGAAATTCTTCCAAACAAAGAAGGACTAGTACATATATCAAAATTAGATGTTTCTAGAGTAAATAAAGTGGAAGATGTAGTTTCAATCGGAGACGAAATCCTAGTAAAAGTTGTTGAAATAGATAATCAAGGAAGAGTTAACTTATCTAGAAAAGATGCTATTACAGCTGCTGAAAGTGATGAAAAAGAAATATAAAAAAATAGAAGGGCGCTAAGCCTTTTTATTTTTTATGGGAGGTTCTTGATGTTATGTACAATATGATAAGATTGTCAAATGGTCTTAGAGTAGTGGTGGAAAAAATAGATTATGTAAGATCCGTTAGTGTTGGTTTATGGATAGAAAATGGTTCAAGAAATGAAACAGTTAAGAATAATGGAATCTCACATTTTATTGAACATATGCTTTTCAAAGGCACTGCAAATAGAACTGCTAAGGAATTAGCAGAGGTAATTGAGGATGTGGGCGGCCAAATTAATGCTTTTACTGGAAAGGAAGCCACTTGCTTTTATATAAAACTTCTGGATTCTCATTTAGAGCTAGCTTTAGAAGTTCTTGCCGACATGTTATTCAATAGCAAATTTAGCGAAGAGGAAATTGAACGAGAAAAAGGTGTAATAATTGAAGAAATTAATATGAGTGAAGATACTCCTGAGGATGTAGTTAGTGAGCTTCATAGTAAGGTAATCTGGGGAGAAAATTCTTTATCTTTACCTATATTAGGTGTTGAGGAAACGGTAAGGAGCTTTACTAGACAACAGTTAGTTGATTATGTTCAATCATATTACATACCTGAGAATTCCGTAATTTCTATTTGTGGTAATGTGAATATAGGTGAAGTTGAAGCACTAGTGGATCATTACTTCGGGAAATGGGTAAGCAAAAATAAAATTATTACTCATTATCCCTCTTCAGAGATCCAAAAGGGTAGTGCTTATAAGACTAAAGAAATTGAGCAGCTTCATATTAGTTTAGGAATGAAGGGGCTTCCTACAGGTGACAACGATATCTATCCTCTGGTGCTATTAAACAATGTCTTAGGAGGAGGAGTATCCTCTTTGCTATTTCAGAAAGTTAGAGAAGAATATGGCTTATGCTATACTATATATTCATATATGACCTCTTTTAATAATACTGGGGTTATTAATATATATACTAGCTTAAATCCTAATTATGCAGTAGATGCTCTGCAATTGATAAAAGAGGAGTTGGAAATTTTTATTAATAGCTCCATTGACGGAGAAAAGCTAATCAAAGCAAAAGAGCAAATAAAGGGCAATTATATATTAGGACTAGAGAGTACAAGTAGCCGTATGTTTAGTAATGGTAAGTCTGCTTTGTTTTTGAATAAAATTAACCGACCAGAGGAGATTATCAAAAAGATTGATGATATCACTACTGAAAAGCTACAAGAAGTTATGGAGCGTACTTTTGCAAATAATATTTTAAATGCAGCCTTTGTAGGAAGTAAAATCAATATTGATAAATATAATGAAGTCATAAATTTAGAAAAGGTAGCTTTCAAGCAAGATACAAACAGCAAATTGGTATAAATAATCATCACCTGTAATATAGTGCCTTATATTTTCATAGTATTTTTATATAGAATTAAGGAGGTATATATTATGGGTGATAATATTAAGCTTTATAGTGATATAGAGAAATATGAAATAATTAATGTAAATGATGGAGAAAAATACAATTATTTAGCCAACAATGATGTTATTGTAGATGAAAATGGTTATTTAAAATTACTTATTTTAAATAAAACTCAATCTAAATTCAGTTTTTTTGGGAATAATGAGTTTATTGAAGTTTCATGGGATTGTGTAAAAAAAATTGGTTTGAGAACTATAATAATTGATGCGGATGAAGAATTAATGAAAAAAAACAGACTATAATGCTGGAGGAAAACGATGAAAATTGTGGTTCAGAAGTTCGGAGGTACATCCCTATCTACTAAGGAAAGAAGAAAATTAGTTATTAACAAGATAATAGAGTGTAAAAAAAGCGGTAATTTACCTGTAGTTGTTGTATCTGCTATGGGAAGAAAAGGTGATCCTTACGCTACAGATACCCTTTTATCATTAATAAACAAGGATTTTCAACATAACAATAAAAGAGCGACTGATTTGCTAATTAGTTGCGGTGAAATAATTAGTTCTGTGGTATTAGCATCAGAATTATCTGGAGTAGGGTACGAAGCTTGTCCGATGACTGGAGGACAGGCAGGTATTATTACAAATACGGATTTTAGCCAAGCAGAAGTTATAAAAGTTAATACTAATCGTATATTGGAAGTGCTTAATTCCTCAGCTATACCAATTATAACTGGCTTTCAAGGATTATCAGAAGAAGGAGACATAACAACATTGGGAAGAGGCGGAAGTGATGTTTCTGCAGTAATAATAGGGGGGTATTTAGCTGCTGAGGAAGTTGAAATATATACAGATGTTAATGGTATAATGACAGCTGATCCTAAAATAGTAAATAACGCATCATTAATATCTGAAATATCATATAGCGAAGTTTTTCAGTTGGCAGATCAAGGAGCAAAGGTAATACATCCTAAAGCTATTGAAGCTGCTATGAAATATAATGTAAAATTATCCATAAAAAATACTTTAAATAACTGTGAAGGAACTAGTATTACTAATAATGCACAATGTAAATCAAGCAGTAAGATAATTACTGGTATAACATATATGAATGATAGAGTGCAATTAAAAATTCCATATGAAATAAATGCTGAAAATCCTGAATATGACAACATATTAGATATTTTAGGGCAAAATAATATAAGTATAGATTTAATTAATGTATTTCCAAATGAAAAAATATTTACTATAGATGATCAGGATAAATATTTAGTATATGATTTGCTAAATAATATAAATATTAAATACAACAAAGTTGAGAAATGTAGTAAGATAGCAGTAGTTGGTTCAGGTATGAAAGGGGTTCCTGGTGTTATGGCTAGGATTTTAAGTACACTACGAAGAGAGAAGATTCAAGTACTGCAGACAGCAGATTCTCATATGACTATATGGTGTCTTGTGAATTCATGCAATACAGAAAAAGCAATAATTGCTCTTCATAATGAATTTCATTTATAAAAATTTTTAATACTAGGTATAAATTAGAACCTTTATGTGCAGAATAACTATACAAATGCATATGGAGGGATTAATTTGACAGATGAAGAAAAAGTTCAAGAAAAGGAAGAAAAATTAGAGAATATAAAAGAGCTTGGGACATCAGATATATCAAAGCCAGATGATAAGGTGCAAGTTATACCGATAATTGGCCAAATTGAAGGGCATAACTTATCATCACCTCAAACTAAATCTACTAAGTATGAACATATAATACCGCAGTTAATTTCCATAGAGCGGGATGAAAGTGTTGAGGGCTTGTTAATAGTTTTAAACACGGTTGGTGGAGATGTGGAAGCAGGTTTGGCTATTGCTGAAATGATTAACAGCTTGAGTAAGCCTACGGTATCATTGGTTATAGGTGGAGGACATTCTATAGGTGTACCACTTGCAACATCAGCCAACTATTCCTTTATATCACCAACAGCTACAATGATTGTTCATCCTATAAGAATGACAGGGTTGGTTATTGGAGTACCTCAAACCTTTGAGTACTTTAATAAAATGCAAAAGCGCATAATTGAATTCGTTACTAGAACATCAAGAATTGATGAAGAACATTTTCGAGAGCTTATGCTTCAATCTGACGAATTATTGAATGATATGGGAACTATTTTAATTGGAAAACAAGCTGTTGAACATGGTATAATAGATGAGGTTGGAGGAATTAAAGAAGCATTAGGAAAACTCTATAAATTAATAGAGGAAAGAAAGACTCAACCATAGGAATTACACCTATGGTTAAATTTTATTAAAAAAAGGATATTATAATTGCATGTAGAAATATTTACACAAGAGGTGATGACTTTGGCTAAAAAGAAAGTAAAATCTGACTTGCAAAGTGATATTATTGGTATAATTTTAATAGCTCTGGGGTTATTAATGACAATTAGTGTTATTACATCTAAAGCTGGTTTATTTGGTGAAGTTATCAAAAAGTTGTGTATAATTATAATAGGTATAGGAACATATTTATTTCCTGTTATTTTAATTCTTATAGGGGCTGCAATAATAAAAACCAATGGAAAACTAACCTTTCATAAGAAATTCTATGGAATAATTCTTTTTATAGTAAATACTCTTCTGTTTATTCAGTTAATTAATATAGATAGCTTTTATCAGGGAAATTTTTTGTCAGGCATTAAGGCTATTATAAATAATAGTTCTAGTTTGCATGGTGGAATAGTTAGCTATGTTATTACTGTTCCGCTTTATAAGTTATTGGGAACATTAGGTTGTTATATAAGTTACTTTGCCATATATGTTATTAGTATAATTGTAATTTTAGATATCACAATAATGGATGTTATTAATAGGTTTAAAGAGAAAAGACTACAAGCAAATAATAAAAAGAAACAAGATTCTCCAATTATTAATGATAATATAGAAGCTAATAGTATTGCTGAAGATGATGAAAAAAGTAGTTATATAAATAACATTAATAAAAAAATAAAAATTATAGATTTTATGAAAAATGTTAATGTGGAGGAACCTGCATCAACTATTGTTGAAAACAACACACAAAAGAATGACAAGTTGTCAAAAGAAGATTCCCATGAGCAATTATCTAAGGATATTTCAGAAGAGATTGTAATAAACTCAACAGAAAGTGATAATAAGGTATATAATTTCCCACCATTAGATTTATTAAATGTAAATAATATATCAAATATGAACAAGGATGATAAGAAAGACTTGTTAAATAGTGCAGCAAAGTTAGAAGATACATTAAATAGCTTCGGGGTAGATGCCAAGGTTATACAAGTAACTAAAGGTCCTTCCGTTACAAGATATGAACTACAGCCTCATTCAGGGGTGAAGGTTAGTAAGATTGTTAATTTGGCAGATGATATTGCTCTAAGTCTAGCAGCTAAAGGAGTTCGTATAGAAGCTCCAATACCTGGTAAGGCTGCTGTAGGTATAGAAGTGCCTAATAAGGAATTGATTCCAGTATATCTTAGAGAAGTTTTAGACAGTGAGGAATTCACAAATAGCAAAAAGAAAATAGCTTTTGCTCTTGGAAAAGATATTTCAGGTAATTGTGTAGTTTCAGATTTATCCAAAATGCCTCATTTACTAATTGCTGGTGCTACGGGTTCAGGTAAAAGTGTATGTATTAATACTTTGATAATAAGCATATTATATAAATATTCTCCTGAAAATGTTAAATTATTAATGGTTGATCCAAAAGTAGTTGAATTAAATGTTTATAACGGAATTCCTCATTTACTGATACCTGTAGTAACTGAGCCTAAGAAAGCTGCAGGTGCTTTAAATTGGGCTGTAAATGAAATGACTAGAAGATACAAGTTGTTTGCTGACAATGGAGTTAGAAATGTAGAAGGATACAATGAGTTATTAGAAAAAGGTAAGGTTACAGAAAAATTGCCTGCTATAGTAATAATTGTAGACGAGTTGGCTGATTTAATGATGGTGTGCCCAAGTGATGTGGAAGATTATATAGGAAGATTAGCACAAATGGCAAGAGCTGCAGGAATGCATCTCGTTATAGCTACTCAGAGACCTTCTGTAGATGTTATTACAGGTGTTATTAAGGCTAATATACCTTCTAGAATTTCTTTTGCAGTATCTAGCCAAATCGATTCTAGAACCATTCTTGATTGTTCTGGTGCAGAAAAATTATTAGGAAAGGGAGATATGCTCTTTTATCCAGTTGGAGAAGCAAAACCTATTAGAATTCAAGGTGCATTTATTTCTGAAGAAGAAGTCGAAAGAGTTGTAAGCTTTATAAAAAGTCAAGGAGCTGAAAGTGACTATAAGGAAGAAATAATTAATCATATAAATTCTGAAAATACAACAGATGAGGAATATGATGAGTTATTGGACGAGGCTATAAGAGTAGTAGTAGAATCTGGACAGGCATCTACTTCTTTATTGCAAAGAAGGCTTAGAGTAGGTTATAATAGGGCTGCTAGACTTATGGAGCAATTAGAAAATAAAGGGATTATATCTTCAAGAGATGGTAGCAAAGCAAGGCAAATCTTAATTGATAGACAAGAATATTTAGATAATAATTCTGGAATAGATAAAGAGTAATAACACTTGTTAAATACTTAAAAGAGTTTTAAAATGTACTTGTAGTAATTTAAATTTAGTTGTAACATTAGGAGGAAGTAAATTGGCAGCATATAAACTAGGTATTATAAGTCTCGGATGTGATAAAAATAGAGTTGATACAGAAATTATTTTAGGTAAACTTAGAGATAAGTTTGAACTTACTAGCAATGCAAAAGAAGCTGATATAATAGTGGTTAACACTTGTGGATTTATTGAAAGTTCAAAGCAAGAGTCTATAAACACTATATTGGAAATGGCTGAATATAAAAAAAGATATAATTGCAAGGTATTGATAGCAACAGGTTGTCTTACTCAAAGATATAAAAAGGAATTACAGGAGTTGATGCCTGAAATTGATATTATACTTGGTGTTAATGACTATGATAAAATGGCTTTAGCTATTGAAAAGTTTTATAATGATAGAGAAAAGATTTTTTTATGCTCTGATAATAACGTGATTAATGAAGGTGAAAGAGTAATAACAACTGGTAATAATTATGCCTATGTTAGAATTAGTGAGGGATGTAATAACAATTGTACTTACTGTGCAATTCCTAAAATAAGAGGACCATATAGAAGCAGAAAAATGGAAAACATTATTAGCGAGATAAAGAATCTTGCAAAACAAGGTATTGAAGAGATAATATTGATTGCACAGGATACTACCATGTATGGTATTGATCTTTACGGTGAAAAGTATCTACCAAAATTAATTAATGAAATATCAAAAATAGAAAATATTAAGTGGATACGATTATTATATGCATATCCAGAAGAAATAACAGATGAATTAATTGATGTAATTGCAAATAATCAAAAGGTTTGCAAATATATTGATATGCCTATACAACATATCAGCAATAAGGTTTTAAAACGCATGGGCAGAAGAGGAAATAAAGAAAAGATTGAAACAGTAATTCAAAAGCTACAAAGTAAAGTAAAAGATATAGCATTAAGAACTACTTTTATTGTTGGTTTCCCTGGCGAAACTGATGAAGATTTTCAAGAATTATTAGCTTTTGTAGAAAAAACTAAATTTACTCATATGGGAGTATTCCAGTATTCTCAGGAAGAGGGGACAGCTGCAGCTAAAATGAAGGATATAATAAGTAAGGATATTATGAGAAAACGGGAAGAAGAAATAATGCTGCTTCAACAAAAAGTTTCCCTTGAAAACAATCTAAGTAAAATAGGTAAAGTGTATAACACTTTAATTGAAAAAATTGAGGACAACTATTTTATTGGTAGGACGGAACATATGGCGCCAGAGATAGACGGATTGATATATGTTGATATTAAGGATAATATTAAAGTTGGTAGCTTTGTACCAGTAAGAGTTTATGAAGCTGATGAATATGATTTAAAAGGAGAGGTATATTATGAATCTGGCAAATAAACTAACTATAATTAGGATATTTCTTGTTCCAATCTTTTTGATATTTATTGCAATCAAGGATATACCTTATGGTGCAGTTATAGCTACTTTTGTCTTCATAATTGCTTCCCTAACAGACAAATTGGATGGATATATTGCAAGAACTAGAAATCAAGTGACACGTTTTGGTAAACTAATGGATCCCTTAGCAGATAAAATGCTAGTAACAGCAGCGCTTATTTCATTAGTAGAATCAGGGATTATACCTGCTTGGATAGCAGTAATAATTATTGCAAGAGAGTTTGCAGTATCAGGATTAAGAACTATTTCAGCTGCAGAGGGGCTTGTAATTTCAGCTAGTAAATGGGGAAAAATCAAAACTGTAATACAGATAATTGCTATAATTAGTGCCTTACTTCAATTTAATTTAGATATCTATCCAGAATTTGCGAATAAAATTCTTTATTACAATGATATATATAACATTTTATCTATATTAACGGATATTTTATTAGCTTTAGCAGTTATTATAACAGTAATATCCGGTATAGATTATTTCGTAAAAAATAAGAGTGTTATGAAATAGAAAAATAATTAGTATTATTGTATAATATTTTTTAAGATGGTAAAAATTAATCATTGTTAAACTAAAGTTCCTTTTGAAAGGAACTTTTTAGTTAATATTGACTAATTAAATTAATTAGTTTATAATAATAGTGGAACATGTGTTCGGAAAGGAATGAGAATCAATGGCAAATTTAGATTTAGAAAAAATTAAAGCTATAGAAGCTGCTATGAGTCAAATTGAAAAGCAATTTGGTAAAGGTTCAATAATGAAGCTTGGGGAGCACAACATTTTAGATGTAGAAGCTATACCTACTGGTTGCATAGATTTAGACATAGCGCTTGGTATAGGTGGAGTGCCTAGAGGAAGAATAGTTGAAATCTTTGGACCAGAATCATCAGGTAAAACAACAGTTGCATTGCACATAGTAGCTGAAGCACAAAAGAAAGGTGGCGCAGCAGCATTTATCGATGCAGAGCACGCCTTAGATCCTAGTTATGCAAAAAAACTAGGAGTTGATATAGATAATCTTATTGTATCTCAACCTGATACTGGAGAACAGGCGTTAGAAATAGCAGAAGCACTAGTTAGATCTAATGCCATCGATGTAATAGTTGTAGACTCTGTTGCTGCTTTAGTGCCTAGAGCAGAAATAGAAGGTGAAATGGGAGATTCTCATGTAGGTCTACAAGCAAGACTTATGTCCCAAGCTTTAAGAAAGTTAGCAGGATCTATTAATAAATCAAAATGTGTAGCTATTTTCATAAATCAGCTAAGAGAAAAAGTAGGTGTAATGTTTGGTAACCCAGAAACTACGCCAGGAGGTAGAGCGCTTAAATTTTACGCTTCAGTTCGAATGGATATTAGAAGAGTTGATTCTATTAAGCAAGGTGAAGATGTTATCGGTAATAGAACAAGAGTGAAAGTAATTAAGAACAAGGTTGCACCACCTTTTAAGCAATCTGAATTTGATATTATGTATAACGAAGGTATTTCTAGAGTTGGTACAATTATTGACGTAGGTGTTAAGGAAAATATAGTTCAAAAAAGTGGAGCATGGTTTTCTTATAATGATACACGACTAGGTCAGGGAAGAGAAAATGCTAAACAGTATCTAAAAGAAAATCCAGAGATAGCTTTAGAAATTGAAAATCTAATTAGAAAAAAATATGACTTACCACCAGTTACAACTCCAATAGCAACTGAAAAGAATGTAGTTGATGAGGTAGCAGTTGATAAAGAATAAGTAAAAGACAGTATTTTGTACTAATCTCTAAGGGTTAAGAGTTAGTGAATCGCCATTGGAGAGTAGTACATTATACTGTTTTTTTATTTAATTAAAAAATTTTTATATAAATTATAATAATAAAGTATACATAATATATAAAATGTAAATATTCATAGACAATTTTCTCTCTAAAGGTTTTCAACTTGACATTAATTAAAAAATAATATAAAATAAATACAAATACTGGTTTATCATATATTATATTTTTTATTGAATAATATGACACCTTTTCTAAGCTTTCATTTTCTATTTAAATCACAATACATTAAAGCAAAGTAGGTGTTCGTATGATTAATTTTCTAATACCAATAGCTGTAGCATTAGTCACCGCAGCGGTATTTTTGATTGAATTTCTAATAAGAAAAAGATTAGTAGAAGAAAAAATTGTAAAAGCTGAACAGGAAGCTGAAAGAATTTTGGAAGCAGCTAATAAAGAAGCTGATACCAAAAAGAAGGAAGCTATACTTGAAGCTAAAGAAGAAGTTCATAAGTTGAGAAGTGACTTTGAACGAGAGTCTAGAGAAAGACGAAATGAATTACAAAGAATGGAAAGAAGAGTGCTTCAAAGAGAAGAGTCTTTAGACAAAAAAAGCGACATGCTTGAAAAGAAGGATGAAAGCATTAACAAGAAACTGCAAGAAGTGCAACAACTAGAGGAAAGTGTTCAACAGCTTTATGAAAAGCAACGAGAAGAGTTAGAGCGTATTGCTGGCATGACTTCAGAAGATGCAAAAAATCTTCTGTTAGAACAGTTAAGCGCAGAATTAAAGCATGATTACGCAATGATGATTAAGGAGTTCGAAACTAAAACAAAAGAAGAAAGCGAAAAAAGGGCTAGAGAAATAATTACTACTGCAATACAGAGATGTGCTGCAGACCATGTTTCTGAGTCCACAGTTCATGTAGTAGCCTTACCCAATGATGAAATGAAGGGAAGAATTATCGGTAGAGAGGGTAGAAATATTAGAACTCTAGAAACCTTAACTGGTGTTGATTTAATAATTGATGATACTCCGGAAGCAGTTATTCTTTCAAGTTTTGATCCAATTAGACGAGAAGTTGCTAAAATTGCTCTAGAAAAGTTAATTATCGATGGTAGAATTCATCCAGCTAGAATAGAAGAGATGGTGGATAGAGCAAAGAAAGAAGTTGAAAACAACATTAAAGAGGAAGGTGAACAAGCAACTTTTGAAACTGGTGTACATGGATTACATCAAGAGTTAATCAAGCTGCTTGGCCGATTAAAGTACAGAACTAGTTATGGTCAAAATGTACTTAAACATTCTCTAGAGGTTGCTTATCTGGCTGGTCTTATGGCTAGCGAATTAGGTTTAGATCCAACCATAGCTAAAAGAGCAGGATTACTTCATGATATTGGTAAAGCTGTAGATCATGAAGTTGAAGGTCCTCATGCGTTAATAGGTGCAGAATTAGCTAAAAAATATCATGAATCACCTATTATTGTTAATGCTATAGGTGCCCACCATGGCGACATAGAAATGCAGTCTTTAGAAGCTGTCCTTGTTCAGGCGGCAGATGCTATATCAGCTGCTAGACCTGGAGCTAGACGAGAAACTCTTGAAGCATACATTAAGAGATTAGAGAAATTAGAGGAAATTGCAAATTCATATGAAGGCGTAGAAAAGTCATTTGCGATTCAAGCAGGTAGAGAAGTAAGAATTATGGTTAAACCAGATCTAATTGATGATGCCGGGATAATCGAAATGTCAAGAAAGTTAGTTAAAAAGATAGAAGAAGAACTAGAATATCCTGGTCAAATTAAAGTTAATGTTATTCGTGAAACACGAGCTATTGATTATGCTAAATAATTTTTAATTAGTGTTGAAAGAAAGACTCCTTTTAACTTTGTAAAAAAATCAAAGTTAAAAAGGAGTTTTCTATTTGCTTGTAGAACTTAATTATTATAGTAAACTTCTATTAGAATTATTAAGGAGGTATGATTTATGGAAGTACTAAAAGTTTCGGCAAAATCCGCACCAAATTCAGTGGCTGGTGCAATAGCTGCAGTAATTAGAGAAAAAGGAACTGCAGAAATTCAGGCTATTGGAGCGGCTGCTATTAATCAAGCAGTTAAAGCTATAGCTATAGCTAGAGGTTTTTTAGCACCTAGTGGAATCAATTTAATATGCATTCCTTCCTTTGTAGATGTTATTATTGATGGCAATGAGAGAACTGCTATGAAATTTATATTGGAGCCAAGAGAAAGCACCAATGTGAATAAAGCCTAATTAAGTATATAGACTAATGTAAATCCTATAAAACGTATTTACAATAGATTTTTTAAGTGATATATTTTGAATATAAACTTTTAAGAAAACAGAAACAGGTGTTCGCCATGATTTGTTCGGATTTGCACATACATTCAAGTTACTCTGATGGCAACTTATCCCCTAAAGAAATTATACGCATAGCTGAAGATAGTAACATTCAGTGTATATCAATAACTGACCATGATTCTATATCTTCACAACGAGAATTAATGGCTATAGATACATCGATAAAAATTATTACTGGCATTGAACTTAGTAGTGAATATTGCGGGTATGAAATTCACATTTTAGGATATTTTATTGATATTAATAATACTGCTTTGAATAATCAATTAAGAACTATTCAAAATGCAAGAATTGATAGGATAAGTAGTATTATCGATAAATTAAGGAGCTTGAACATCGATATTTCTGTGGAGGATTTAGATGTTAATAAATATGTATCTTTAGGAAGGCCACATATTGCGAGGGTTCTTCAAGAGAAAGGCTACGTGAACTCAATGAAGGAAGCCTTTTATCTCTATTTGGCCAAAGATAGACCAGCTTATATTGAGCGATTCAAATTAAATTATAAAGAAGCCTTAGGTCTTATCAAACAAAGTGGTGGAATTCCTGTTTTGGCTCATCCTGGAGAAATATATAAAAATATAAATATAGAAAAATTTATAAAAGAACTTAAAGTATATGGCTTAAATGGTTTAGAGGTATACCATCCTTCCCATAATAGTGATGCTGTTAACCGATTTTATAATATGGCGAAAAAGTATAAGCTAGTTATTACTGGGGGGAGTGATTACCATGGGGGCGATTCAAAATCTGATATTAGAATAGGTTCGATAGGTTTAGATTACAATTTAACTAATAAACTATTCAAATATTATTCTAAAAATGGAGGAGTATATAATGAAATTTTCTAACTTATCCTTGCAATTGGAACCATCATTAACTTTGGAAATAACGGCAAAAGCTAAAGCTGCAAAAGAAATGGGCAAAGATGTTGTGAGCTTTAGTGCTGGAGAACCAGATTTTAATACACCTGATAATATCATAGAAGCAGCAATTGAAGCTATGAAACAGGGATTAACTAAGTACACGCCTGCATCAGGTATTTTGCAGTTAAAAGAGGCTATTTGTAAAAAGTTGTATGAAGATAACAAGCTTACATATAATCCTTCTCAAATTATAGTATCTACTGGTGCAAAGCAATGCCTATCAAATATATTTCAAGCAATTTTAAATCCTGGTGATGAGGTTATAGTACCAGTTCCTTATTGGGTATCTTACCCAGAGTTGATTAAACTATATGGCGGAGTACCGGTATTTGTAAATACTAAAGCAGAAAATCATTTTAAATATGAAATAAGTGAATTAGAGAAGGTTATCACTAAAAATACAAAAGCAATATTAATTAACAGCCCTAATAACCCTACTGGTACTGTATATAATTATGAGGATTTGAGAGTCGTTGCTGAATTTGCAAAAGTTCATAACTTAATTATAATTTCTGATGAGATTTATGAAAAGCTGATATATGATGAAGAAGAGCATGTAAGTATCGCTTCCATTAGTGAAGATGCTTACAATAGAACTGTTCTAGTTAATGGGCTTTCTAAAACCTATTCTATGACTGGCTGGAGAATTGGTTATGCAGCTGGACCACAAGATTTAATTAAAGTAATGTCAAGTATACAGAGCCATACTACATCTAATCCAGCTACAATGTGTCAATATGCAGCTTTAGAAGCCTTAACCGGTCCTCAAGATAGGGTTAATTATATGATAGAACAATTCAAATTGAGACGTGATTATATGGTGGATAAAATTAACAGTATAAAAGGAATTAGCTGCGTAAAGCCATCAGGTGCTTTTTATGTAATGGTTAATATAAAGGAAATCCTTAGCAAAAAAGTTGACGGCGAAATTATAGGAAACTCTTTAAATTTAGCTAATCTTCTATTAGAAAAGAGTTTGATAGCAGTGATACCCGGCGTTGCTTTTGGAGATGATAATTACATAAGACTATCTTATGCAACTTCTATGGAAAATATTGAAAAGGGCCTATGTCGTTTAGAAGAGTTTGTTTCCAGCTTAAGATAAGAGATATTTATAATATATACATCAGATTATGTGAATATAATATTTAAAATTCCAAGAATTCATGGTATATTAATTATAGTATTATAAATTGGAAACAGAGGGTGATTCATAAATGAATAAGAAAATTGATCTTGTTTTACCTATTTCAGGAGAAGTTTTAGGATTAACAGAAGTAAATGATTATTTGTTTAATAAAAAGATTATGGGTGAAGGAGCAGCTATTAAACCAAACGATAACTTTGTATATTCTCCAGTAGATGGTGAAATTGTTCTTGTTTATGATGCTAAACATGCAATTGGTATTAAAACAGAAGAAGGGTTACAAATATTGATACATGTCGGTATAGATTCTGTAAAACTTGAAGGTAAAGGATTTGCTTCTTATGTAAAAATTGGTGACAAAGTGAAAGCAGGAGATAAAATTCTATTCTTTGATAGAGAGTTTATAGAAAGACAAGCTTCTACAATAACTCCACTTGTTATAACAAATTCAGAGATAATCGAGAGTATTGACATAAATTATAAGATTACAAAGGCAAATGAAGTATTTATGACTGTAGTTTTAAAATAGGAGGATGAAAAAAATGATTTCTAGAGAAGTAATAGTGAAAAGTTCTACTGGATTACATGCAAGACCTGCAACATTATTAGTAAAAAAGGCGTCTTCATTTAAGTCGGACATAACAATTGAACATAACAATAAAAAAGCAAATGTTAAGAGCTTAATAGGTGTGTTATCCTTAGGAGTATCAAAAAATTCTAAAATAACTATAACAGCCTCTGGTGACGACGAAGCTCATGCCGTTGAAGAGTTAGTTAAATTAATTAATTCATTAGAAGAATAAAGAGGGATATTGTTACCCTCTTTTTTATATGGTAAAATCTATGGTATGAAATAAATTATTTAAACAAAGAACGGAGGCAAAGGATGAGAAACTTGTATAATTCACCCCTTAATTCAAGGTATTCTTCAAAGGAAATGAGCTATTTATTTTCCGATGATAAGAAGTTTCAAACTTGGAGAAAGTTATGGGTGGCTTTAGCAGAAAGTGAAAAGGAACTAGGTTTGAATATTACCGATGAGCAGATTGAAGAACTTCGAAGCAATATTACAAATATAAATTATGAAGATGCTGAAAGAAAAGAAAAAGACATAAGACATGATGTTATGAGTCATGTTTATGCATACGGACTTCAGTGCCCTAATGCTAAGGGAATTATTCATTTAGGTGCAACTAGTTGCTACGTAGGTGACAATACTGATCTGATTATTATGAAAGAAGCACTTCTATTAATTAAAAAGAAGATCATTTGCATTATAGAAGCCTTATCTAAGTTTGCTGATAAATACAAGGATATGCCAACTCTTGGATTTACACATCTCCAGCCTGCTCAGCTTACTACTGTTGGTAAGAGGGCCTGCTTATGGATTCAGGATCTAGTAATTGACCTAGAGAATTTAGATTTTGTTATCCAAAATATTAAGATGAGAGGTGTTAAAGGCACCACTGGAACGCAAGCTAGCTTTATGAATTTGTTTAATGACGATGAAGAAAAAGTGAAAAGATTAGATAAGCTTGTAGCTGAAAAAATGGGCTTTAGCGAAACTTTCCCTATTACCGGCCAAACTTATACAAGAAAAATAGATTCTATTGTTTTAAATACATTATCAGAAATTGCTCAAAGTGCATATAAGTTCAGTAATGATATAAGAATTCTACAAAATATGAAGGAAATTGAGGAGCCTTTTGAGAAGAATCAGGTAGGTTCTTCCGCTATGGCCTATAAGAGAAATCCTATGCGTTCAGAAAGAATTGGTGCTCTAGCTAGGTATGTAATTGTTGACGCTTTAAATCCTGCCATAACAGCTTCTACACAATGGTTTGAAAGAACTTTAGATGATTCAGCAAATAAACGAATAGCAGTAGCAGAAGCTTTCTTAGCTTTAGATGGAGTATTAAATTTGTATCTTAATGTTAGCGAGAATTTAGTTGTGTACGAAAAAGTAATTGAGGCCCACGTAAAAAATGAGCTGCCATTTATGGCTACTGAAAATATAATGATGGAGGCTGTAAAAAGAGGTGCTGATAGACAAGAGGTACACGAACGTATAAGAGTACACTCCATGGCTGCTGCAAAGCGAGTTAAGGAAGAAGGCCTAAATAATGACTTAATTGAAAGAATTATTGCAGATCCTATTTTTAAAATGACAAGAGAAGAAATTTTACATATTGTTAACCCAATTAAATTTGTTGGTAGAGCTCCAGGCCAAGTTAAAGATTTCTTAGAAAATGTTGTTAATCCTATATTGAAGGATAATCAACAGTATTTAGGTGAAAAAGTTGAAATTAATGTTTAATATTTTTTAATTAGATAGTTATAAAAAGCTGTATATCCATATATAAATGGAATATACAGCTTTCTTATTTTTGATGTCTTTTTAATATGTTTATGTGCCGTTGATAGATTTACATTTATACCCAGATGTATCCACAAGTTGTGACTTACATAAAATGGTATATTTATGCATAAAGAAGAGATGGAATTGTTTGATTTATTGATAGCCATTATCAACTGAGGATAAGGTAACTATAAAAGTGAAATATGTCGTATAATAAATAATCTGCAAATATTGTAAAAATGAATCTATCGAATCTCGCCGTCGATAGATTTAAAATTATATAAAATTTACGATTTCAAAATTTTAAAAAAGTGGATATGATAGATTTTAATGAAAGTAAAATCAAAAATATTTAACAGAATAGACGTTATAGCGAACAAGACGTAAATATAATGTTAATATATGGGTATATGGCGCTAAAATATATTGCGCTAAATCATAATTTAGCGCAATATTGTAGACAAACGACATACATCCTGATATAATATACTTGAGGTGATAGTTGAAATGAGCAGCCGTTATGAATTAATAACCTATAGAAGGTCTGAGCAATCTTTGTTAGATAATGCCGAATTATCAGATTTGGATATTAAGAATATAAAAGATATATCAAAGAATCTGGAAGGAAAATCCTACGCTCCCGTCATAAAGGACATTTACATATTTTATAAATATGGCTATTCAAGTAGCCAATTAGCAGAACTATATAATATAAGCCTTAGACAAATGCAGAGGATTATTAAAGAAATGGAACTGACGTCTAGGCTTCCTAAAAGAAAAGTTATTATCAAAGAGGAGAAAAAATCTCAACCTTCCATAGAGTCTTCCCCTACCTTTTTCGATGATTATCACTTGTTACCTAAAAGATTGGTGGAGTATTTAAATTATTTAGATGTAATTAAGGGTAGATCTAATAATACCGTTAATGGTTATAAAATAGATTTGGTTTTATTATTTAGATTTTTAAAAATGTACCGAGGCATGTGCCCTAGAGATTTAGAATTTTCACAAATTCAAATCCAAGACGTTGATGACGATTTTATAAGGTCCATAAATTTATCGGAGTTATATGCCTTTCTATCTTTTGTTGAAAAAAACAGAAAAAATAGTTCTTATGCAAGGGCTAGAAAAGTTGCTTCTGTTAGATCTTTTTTTAAATACCTTAGTACAAAGGCAAAAATTTTAGTTGACAATCCAGCATTAGAATTAGAAACTCCAAAGATTGAAAAAAGAAACCCTATTTATTTAACCTTAAATGAAAGTAAAGAGTTGTTGAAATCTGTAGATGGAACTTATAAGCATGAAAAAAGAGATTATTGTATAATAACCTTATTCTTAAATTGTGGATTACGTTTATCAGAACTATGTAGTATTAATATTTCTAAAATTAAGGAAGATACTTTAACAGTTATAGGTAAAGGTAATAAGGAACGGACCGTCTATTTAAATGAGGCCTGCTTAAAAGCTATCTCCGATTATATATTAATGGAAAGAAACTCGATGGAAATTTTATCTGGACATAAAGATGCCCTTTTTATTAGTGAAAAGAAAACCAGAATAAGTCGAAGAACTGTTGAAGTAATAATAGATAAATATTTAAAGGCTGCTGGATTGGATAGTAGTAAATACTCTCCTCATAAGCTTAGACATACTGCAGCAACATTAATGTACAAGCATGGAAATGTTGACATTCGTAGCCTTCAGAAGATCTTAGGACATGAAAGTGTATCTACTACTCAAATTTATACCCATGTAGATGATGAAAGATTAAGAGAAGCTGTTAAATTGAATCCGTTAAATGATACAGAAATTAAGTAAAAAGAGCTGCCTTTTATTTAGTGCAGCTCTTTCTTAAGATTTTTTAAAACGAATAGTCCAGGTGTTACTTCGTCTAGCATTTTACTATCCTTATCTTCTAGAAGATCCCTTAATCCTTCAATATCATCTATGAATTCAACATTTACATCCTGGTCGTCACTTATATCTAAATATTCATACTCCTCGGGGATAAGATTATTCTCTAAGGGTTCTGAGTTTTCTAGCAAGATATCATCTTCATCTAATTCCTTGCTTTCGTATATGTCATCTACTAATACCCTCTTGTAATCATTGTTGTTTATTTCTAAACAGCTTCCGCAGCTATCGCATATTTTATTTGGATCTAAATCGCAGATATCACATTCACTACAATCGTCGCAATTTTTATTTTTATTAAAAATACATGGTTTATTCATAGGTTAAACTCCCCTTTCATCCTGAATGAATCAGCAAACTTATAGACTAAGGTACAATTTATTATAATAAAGTAAAAAAATTTTTTCAACATTGTATAATAATTATATTAAGTGGCTATCATTAATAACTAGAACGTAAGTTTGAATAAATCGAAAATATGTGTT